>JAESFK010000040.1_pt1 | contig 207051 bp, 199 predicted proteins | sample 9269391 | NCBI WGS metagenome assembly JAESFK01 (sample SAMN14506231, study PRJNA617097) | algae metagenome | isolation source: Drouetiella hepatica UHER 2000/2452 and co-occurring heterotrophs from... | place: Slovakia: Slovak Paradise National Park, Hrabusice, Kosice Region | collected... | reverse complement strand
CCCAACATCCCCCCACACGACCTTGCCATGCCGCCCCCAATCACTAAGCAGGGTCCGATGCCCGCCGCCGCCGCCAAACCTGCAAACAGCAACAGCGCCGCCCCTGCCGCGACGCCGATGATGGCGCAATATTGGGCGCTGAAAGAAAAGGCGGGCGATTGCCTGCTCTTCTATCGCATGGGCGATTTTTTCGAGCTGTTCTTTGACGATGCCAAGGCCGCGGCGGCGACGCTCGACATCGCGCTGACGTCGCGCGGCGAGCATGAAGGCCAGCCGGTGGCGATGTGCGGGGTGCCGGTGCACGCCGCCGAATCCTATCTCGCGCGGCTGATCCGCGCCGGGCACCGCGTCGCGATCGCCGAACAGGTCGAAACCCCCGCCGAGGCCAAGGCGCGCGGCGGGTCGAAGGCGCTCGTGGCGCGCGCGATCGTCCGCTTCGTCACCGCGGGGACGCTGACCGAAGAAAGCCTGCTCGAAGGGCGCAGCGCCAATCGCCTCGCCGCGCTCGCCGAGGTCGGCAGCGAGGGTGAGGTCGCGATCGCCGCCGCCGATATTTCGACCGGCCGGTTCGAGGTCGTCGCGGTGCGGCGCGAAGCGGTCGATGCCGAACTGGCGCGGCTCGCGCCGTCCGAATTGCTGGTCAGCGAAAGCGTCGGCGACGCACCGGCATGGACCGCGCGTCAGCTGGTGCGACGACCCTTGGGCGACTTTTCAAGCACCGCGGCGCAAAAGCGCCTCGAAACCTTCTTTGGCGTCCAGACGCTCGACGGCTTCGGCGCCTTTTCGCGCGGTGAGATTGCGGCGATGGGTGCGCTCGTCGCCTATCTAGACCATGTCGGCACCGGCGCGCCGACCTTTCTTCAGCCGCCGGTGCGCCATCTCGCGTCGGGGCGCATGGCGATCGACGCTGCGACGCGCGAGAGCCTTGAGCTAGTCCGCACCATGGCGGGAACGCGTGACGGCAGCCTGCTCGGCACGATCGACCGCACCGTCACCGCGGCGGGCGCGCGCTTGCTCGCAGACGATCTTGCCAGTCCGCTCACCGACAAGGGGGCGATCCTCGACCGGCTCGACCTCGTCGATAGCCTTGCGCGCGATGCGCTATGGCGCGGCGAGCTCCGCGCCGCTTTGCGGGCGCTGCCCGATGCCGGCCGCGCGCTCGGCCGCCTCGTTGCGGGCCGCGGCGGGCCACGCGATCTGGTGCAGCTGCGCGATGCGCTTGGCGGCGCACGGCTCTTGCGCGAACGCATCGCGCGCCGCCCCGACTTGCCGCCCCTGCTCGCGCGCCTGCTTCCCGCGCTCGACGGCCACGGCGCGCTGGTCGACGAACTCAGCCGCGCGCTGATCGACACGCCCCCGGTCGATGCGGCGCAGGGTGGTTACATCGCCGAAGGCTATGACCACGCCCTCGACGCCTTGCGCGAAACCGCGCGCGACGGGCGCAAGGCGATCGCCCTGCTCGAGGCGGGCTACCGCGACCGCACCGGCATCGCCTCGCTCAAGATCCGCCACAACGGCGTCCTCGGCTATCATGTCGAAGTTCCCGCGAAGCACGCTGACGCGCTGATGCTTCCCGAATCGGGTTTCACCCACCGCCAGACGCTGGCGGGCGTCGTGCGCTTCAATTCCTCGGACCTCCACGAAGCCGCGAGCCGCGTGACGCAGGCGGGCGTCCACGCGGTCGCCGCCGAAGCGGCGCATCTCGAAACGCTCACCGAAGCCGCAACCGCGCGGCGCGAAGCGATCGCCACGAGCTGCGACGTCCTCGCCCGCATCGACGTCGCCGCGGCGCTCGCCGATCATGCGATGAGCCACAATTGGTGCCGCCCCGATCTTGTCGACACGCCCTGCCTCGATGTCGTCGGCGGGCGCCATCCGGTCGTGGAAGCGGCGTTGGCAAAGTCGGGCGAGCGTTTTGTCCCCAACGATCTGTCGCTGTCCGAAACCGACCGCCTCTGGCTCGTCACCGGCCCGAACATGGGCGGTAAGTCGACCTTTCTGCGCCAGAACGCGCTGATAATCGTGCTCGCGCAGGCGGGCGGCTTCGTCCCCGCCGCTTCCGCGAAGCTCGGGCTCGTCGACAAATTGTTCAGCCGCGTCGGGGCGAGCGACAATCTCGCGCGCGGACGCTCGACCTTCATGGTCGAGATGGTCGAAACCGCCGCGATCCTTGCGCAGGCGACCCCGCAAAGCTTCGTCATCCTCGACGAGGTCGGACGCGGCACCTCGACCTACGACGGGCTCGCGCTCGCCTGGTCGGTGGTCGAGGCGGTGCATGAGGTGAACAAGTGCCGCTGCCTGTTCGCGACGCATTACCACGAACTGACGCGGCTCGCCGAAACGCTCAATGCGCTCTCGCTCCACCATGTCCGCGCGCGCGAATGGCAGGGCGATCTGGTGCTGCTCCACGAACTCGCCGATGGCCCCGCCGACCGCAGCTACGGCCTCGCCGTCGCGCGCCTCGCGGGGGTTCCTGCAGGCGTCGTCAAGCGCGCCGAGGCGGTGCTCGCGAAGCTCGAAGCGGGACGCGCGAAAACCGGTGGCCTCGCCGCGGGGCTCGACGACCTGCCGCTGTTCGCCGCCACCCTCGCCGCTGTACCCGCCCCGGCGAAGGATGCGCTCCGCGACGCGCTCGGCCAGATCGACCCTGACGCGCTCGCCCCGCGCGAGGCGCTCGACGCGCTTTATGCGCTCAAACGCCTGCTGGCGGACGAGGCATGAGCGACATCTTCGACAAGTTGGAGCAGCGCCGCGCGATCATCGACCGCCGCGCCATCGCTGACCGGCTCGACGCGCTCGCCGCCGAAACGCAGGATTCGGGCGCCCGCCGCCGCGCGATGGTCGCGCTGCTCAAGGCGGCGCTTGACGACGGACGCGCCGAGATCGAGCGGCGGCTGCTTGCGCACCCCTCATCGGGCCGCCTCGCCGCCAGCGCCACCGCTTTCCTGATCGACCAGATCGTCCGCCTCAGCCATGATTTCACCGTCGGCCACCTCTATCCTTCGGGCAATAAATCGTCGGGCGAGCGGCTCACGCTGATCGCGGTCGGCGGTTATGGACGCGGCGAAATGGCGCCGCACAGCGACATCGACATCGGCTTTCTGACCCCGTTCAAACAGACGAGCTGGACCGAAAGCGTGATCGAAGCGCAGCTTTATACGCTGTGGGATTTGGGGCTCAAGGTCGGCCATTCCAGCCGCTCGCTCGACGAAATGGTCCGCGCCGCGAAGGACGACCTCACCATTCGCACCGCACTGCTCGAAGGCCGCTTCGTCTGGGGCGACCGCGAGCTGTACGATCAGGCATCGGCGCGGTTCGATGCCGAGGTCGTTGCCGGCAACGCGCGCGCCTTCGTCGCCGACAAGCTCGCCGAACGCGACGAGCGGCACAAGCGCATGGGCGATTCGCGCTACGTCGTCGAACCCAATGTGAAGGAAGGCAAGGGCGGGCTGCGCGACCTGCACACATTGTTCTGGATCGGCAAGTTCATCCACCGCGTCCGCACCGTTCCCGAGCTGGTCGACGCCGGGCTGCTGTCGGTGCGCGAGCTGCGCCAGTTTGCCCGCGCCGAAAACTTCCTGCTCGCGGTCCGCTGCCACCTCCATACGATCACGGGGCGCGCCGAGGACCGGCTGACCTTCGACGTGCAGCGCGAGATTGCGGCGCGGATGCAATTCGCCGAGCGCCCCGGCAAAAGCGCGGTTGAGCGTTTCATGCAGCTCTATTTCCTCCACGCCAAAAGCGTCGGCGATGTCACCGGCACCTTCCTCGCGCATCTCGACGACCAGATGGCGGCGCGCGGGCGGCGCTTCCTGCCGACGATCCGCCGTCGCCCCGGCAAGCTTAACGGCTTCGTCCTCGACCGCGGCCGCCTCGCGCTACCGTCGGACGATTTTTTTGCGGCTGACCCGGTGCGCCTCATCGAAATCTTTGCGCTCGCCGACAAACACGGCCTCGAAATCCATCCGCAGGCGATGCGCCAGGCGCGGCACGAGGCGAAGCTGATCGAGACGCGGGGCGTGCGCCGCAACGCGCGCGCCAATGCGCTGTTCCTCGACGTGCTGACGTCCCCACGCGATCCCGAAACGGTGCTGCGCTGGATGAACGAGGCGGGGGTGTTCGGCCGCTTCGTGCCCGATTTCGGCCGCGTCGTCGCGCAGATGCAGTTCGACATGTATCATCACTATACCGTCGACGAGCATACGATCCGCGCCATCGGCCTGCTCGCCGACATCGAGCAGGGGCGGTTGATCGACGACCATCCGCTGTCGACCGCGATCATGGACCAGATCCATTCGCGCCGCGTCGTCTATGTCGCGGTGCTGCTGCATGACATCGCGAAGGGGCGCGGCGGCGACCATAGTGTGCTCGGCGCCGAGCTGGCGCTGCGCGTTTGCCCGCGGCTGGGGCTCAGCGATGCCGAGACCGAGACCGTCTCATGGCTGGTGCGCTATCATCTGCTGATGTCGGCGACCGCGTTCAAGCGCGACCTTGCCGATTTCAAGACGATCCTCGATTTCGCGGGGCAAGTGCAAAGCCCCGAGCGCCTCCGGCTGCTGCTCGTCCTCACCGTCGTCGACATTCGCGCCGTCGGCCCCGGGGTGTGGAACAGCTGGAAACGGCAATTGCTCACCGAGCTGTATGACGCGGCGGAGGAAGTGCTGCGCCTCGGCCACAAGCAACGCGGCCGCGAACAACGCATCGCCAGCAAGAAAGAGGCGGTCGCGGCGCAATTCGGCTTCGACCAAAAGACGTTCGACAAGGTCGCCAAGCGTTTGCCCGAAAGTTACTGGATCGCCGAACCGGTCGAGGTCATCGCCGCCAACCTCGTCCATATCCGGCAAGCGGGCGATTCGCCGCTGCACATCGCCGCGGTTCCCGACGACGATCGCGGTGCGACCTTGGTGATGGTGCTCGCCGCCGATCATCCGGGGCTGTTTTATCGCATCGCGGGGGGCATTCATCTCGCCGGCGGCAACATCATCGACGCGCGCATCCACACCACCCGTGACGGCCTCGCGCTCGACAATTTCCTCGTCCAAGATCCGATCGGCCGCCCGTTCGACGAGCCGGGCCAGATCGGCCGGCTGACCCGCGCGATCGAGGACGCACTCGCCAATCGCCAGAAACTGCTCCCCAAACTCGAAGCCCGCGCCCTCCCGCGCACCCGCGCCGAAGCCTTCCGCATCGCCCCCAATGTGTTTGTCGACAACAAGGCATCGAACCGCTTCACCGTGATCGAAGTCAATGCGCAGGACCGCCCCGCGCTGCTCAACCAGCTCGCCTATGCGCTGTTCCAGTCAAAGGTGACCGTCCACAGCGCGCATGTTGCTACCTATGGCGAACGCGCGGTGGACACCTTCTATGTCACCGACCTGATCGGCGACAAGATCGATAGCACCGCGCGGGTGAAGTCGCTGGAAAAACGCTTGCTGGAGGCGGCGACGAGCCAGAGCGAGGAAGCTGTGGCGGCCTAGAAGTCGAAGCCCTGCTGCACCGGACGGGCGGCTGCCGGGCCAGCCGTCACGCCTTCGAGTTCGAGCATTCGCGCCTTGGACAGCGAGCCGCCGGGCGCGGAGAAACCGCCGATCTTGCCGCCCGCAGCCGTGACCCGGTGGCAGGGGATGATCAGCGGGACGGGATTCGTCGCCATGGCTTGTCCGACGGCGCGGGCATATTCGGGTCCGGCGTCAAGCGCATGCGCAACGGCGCCATAGGTGGTCGTCTCACCCCAGCCGAGCTTGCGCACCTGCTCATACACCCGTGCGAAGAAGGGTGGCTGTTCACCCAGATCGATCCGCACGTCGAAAAACTCGACCGGCTCTCCCGCGAAATACCGGACCGTCGCATCAATAACGGCCTGTACCTCGGCCGACGGTTGCGTGCGCATCGCATCGGGCAGGCGGCGGAGCAAAGCGCGCTCGGTTTCGGGCGCGGTTGGCGCGGGCAGGCGCAGGGTGGTGATGCAGCCATCGTTCCAGCTGATGGCCGCGATGCCCGCGGCGGTTCTGAAAAGCTGATAATGGTTTTTGCCGGCCATGACCTGTTCTCCACCTGCATGGATATAGGACAGGTTTTCGCCGAAACCATATTGCCGGTTCCGGACCATTCTGGCTGGCAAGGGCGGTTACCCCCGCAGCACCGCCCCAACCTTCGCCGCCGCCGCGACCACCTTGTCGGCAATCGCCTTCAGCTCGGCATCGGTGAAGCTTTTCTCCACCGGCTGCAATTCGACCTCGACCGCCAGGCTCACCTGACCTTCGGGCACGCCCTGGCCGGTGAAGCGGTCGAACAGGCGGGCATCGACGATGCTCGCTTTGTCGGCGCCGCGGATTGCGCGCACCAGTTCGGCGGCGGTCAGGCTGGCCGGGGCCAGGAACGCAAAGTCGCGGCGCACCGATTGCAGCGCGGGCGGGGTGAAGGCCGCGCGCGCCGGGCCGCTCGCGCGCTTGGCGGGAATGGCATCGAGGAAGATCTGCACCGCCATCACCGGGCCGTCGACGTCGAAATGGCGGGTCAGCAGCGGGTGGAGCGCGCCGAATTCGGCGAGCACCGCCTTGGGGCCGAGCCGCAGCGTCGCCGACTGGCCGGGGTGCCAGATGCTGCCCTCGGCGACCGCCTCCATCACCTGCAAGCGGTCGGCGGGGGCGCCCGCGGAGTCGAGCAGCGTCAGCGCTGCGGCCTTGGCGTCGAACGCATCGAACGGTGCCGCCTTGCCCGCCTGCCAGCCGCGCGCGCGCTTGTCGCCCGCCATCAGCACCGCCAGCGTCGGATGCTCGGCATCGGTCCGATAGCGCCGCCCGATCTCGAACAGGCGGATGCTGTCCGCGCCGCGGTTCTGGTTGCGCTGCGCCGCGGCGAGCAGGCCGGGGAGCAGCGACGGGCGCATGACCTTCAGATCTTCGCTGATCGGGTTGGCGAGCGACCAGTCACCGCCGCCGAACGGCACCGCGTCGCGGTCGCTGATGAACGACCAGGTCACCGCTTCGTGAAAGCCTGACGATGCCGCGGCGCGGCGCATGCGGCGTTCGAGCATCTGCTCGGGGGTCGCCGTCGGTTTGGCTACACCATCCGTGCGCGGCAGCGGCACCGACGCGATCGCATCGAAACCGGTGATGCGGGTGACTTCCTCGACGATGTCGGGACCAGCGTCGATATCGCGGCGCCAGCTCGGCACTGCGACCTGCCAGCGGCTTCCCTGTTCGATGACGGTGAAGCCCAGCGCGGTCAGGATGTCCTGCTGCCGCTCGGGCGCGATCGCTATGCCGCCCAGCGTCGCCGACAGCGCGGGGTCATACTCGACCGTCTTCACCTCGGCGGGCGGGGTTCCGGCGCGGGTGACGGCCGAGGGGGTGCCGCCGCAGATCGCCAGCACATGCGCAGTGACGATCGCGGTCGCATCGTCCAGAAACGCCGGATCGACGCCGCGCTCGAACCGGCTGCGCGCGTCGCTGGTCAGCGCCAGCGCCTGTCCGGTCAGCGCGATGCGCTCGGGGGTGAAGTATGCGACCTCGATCAGCACGTCGCTCGTCGTCTCGCTGCACCCACTATGTTCGCCGCCCATGATCCCGGCGATGTCGTGAACACCGCTATCGTCAGCGAGCACCGTCATCGTATCGCTCAGCGTATATTGCTTGCCGTTGAGCGCGGTGGCCGTCTCGCCCGCTTTGGCGCGGCGCGCGACGAGCGGACCGGTCAGCCTGGCGCGATCATAGATGTGGCTCGGGCGGCCAAGGTCGAACATCACATAATTGCTGATGTCGACGAGCGCCGAGATCGAGCGTTGCCCGACCGCTTCGAGGCGGCGGCGCATCCATTCGGGCGCGGTGCCGTTGGTGACGCCGCTGATCGTGCGGCCATAGAAAGCGGGGCAACCTTCAGGATCGTCGGTACGAATTTCGGTCGTCGGCGCGCCCTCGCCCGCGATCGTCGGGACGTCGAGCGGCTTCAGCGTGCCAAGCCCTGCGGCGGCGAGGTCGCGCGCGATGCCGCGCACGCCCATGCAATCCTGCCGGTTGGGGGTGATCGAAATGTCGATCACCGGATCGCCCGCGCCGCTATAGTCGGCAAAGGGGGAGCCGATGGGCGCGTCGGCGGGCAATTCGATGATGCCGTCATGGTCGTCGCCCAGCTCCAGCTCGCGTGACGAGCACATCATGCCGTTCGATTCGACCCCGCGCACCGCGGCGACCTTCAGTTCCATCCCGTTCGCGGGCACGACCGCACCGGGCAGGCCGAGCACGCCGACCAGGCCCGCGCGCGCATTGGGGGCGCCGCACACCACGGTCAGCGGCGCGCCGCCGTCGCCCGTATCGACGGTCAGCACCTGCAGTTTGTCGGCCTGCGGATGCTTCTCGGCGGTCAGGACGCGCGCGACGCGGAAGCCCTTCAGCTTGTCAGCGGGATTGTCGACCCCTTCGACCTCATGGCCGATGCGGTTGAGCGTATCGACAACATCGGCGACGGTGAAATCGCCGTCCAGATGGTCGCGGAGCCAGTCGAGGGTGATCTTCATGCCGAAATCCCCCCGCTCAGCGTCGGGACACTCAGCGCGCCAAATCCATAATGCGCCAGCCAGCGCAGGTCGCCGTCGAAGAAGGCGCGCAGATCGTCCATGCCATATTTCAGCATCGCCAGCCGATCGACCCCGACCCCGAAGGCAAAGCCCTGCCACTCGTCGGGATCGAGCCCGCAATTCGCAATCACGCGGCGGTTGACCATGCCGCTGCCGAGCAGCTCCATCCACGCATGGCCGTCATCGTCGCCATGCCCGCCAACGATGCGGCGGCCCTTTTCCTGCTTATAACCGACGTCCACTTCCGCCGAGGGTTCGGTGAAGGGGAAATAGCTCGGGCGCAGCCGCAGCACGATGTCGTCGCGCTCGAAATAGGCCTTCAGGAAGGTTTCGAGCGTCCATTTCAGATGCCCCATATGGATGCCGCGGTCGATGACGAGACCTTCCACCTGATGAAACATCGGCGTGTGCGTCGCGTCGCTGTCGCTGCGATAGACGCGGCCGGGCGCGATAATGCGGATCGGCGGTTCTTGCGACATCATCGTGCGGATCTGCACCGGCGAGGTATGGGTGCGCAGCAACATCGCGCGGCCTTCTTCGTCCTTGTCGGGGAAATAGAATGTGTCGTGCATCGCGCGCGCCGGATGCGTCTCGGGGATGTTGAGCGCGGTGAAATTGCGCCAGTCGTCCTCGATCTCGGGACCGGTGGCGACGGCAAAGCCCATGTCGGCAAAGATTTCGGCGAGTTCGTCCATCACCTGACTGACCGGGTGCACGCTGCCGCGCGGCGCGGTGTCGGCGGGCAGCGACATATCGATCGCCTCGGCGGCGAGCTTGATGTCGAGCGCTGCGGCGTCGAGTGCGGCCTTGCGGTCGGCAAGCGCCGCGGTGACGGCTTCGCGCAGCGCATGAATCTGTGGCCCCTGCACCTGTCGCTCGTCGGGGGTCATGGCGCCGAGCGATTTAAGCAGCGCAGTGATGCTGCCCGCCTTGCCGAGCGCCGCGACGCGCAGCGCCTCAAGCGTGTCGAGATCGCTCGCCGCCGCTATGTCGTCGACCAGCCGGGTCTGGATCGCCTGAATATCGCTCATTGTTTTTGTCCTGCCGCGGCCGCGCTTCGCCTGCGCCGCCGCTTGCACCGAAGGCGATGCGTGGGTCAAGCCCTTGGCGGGTCAACCCCCGGGCTTGTGCAGTCCCTGTACCGCGGCGCCCGCGGCGGCGGCGCGGGCTTTGGTGGCGGCGCCCAGGATCGGTTTCGGCCGCGCGGCATATTCGCGCGGGCTCATCCCCATAAATTTGGCAAAGTCGCGGGTGAACTGCGCCTGATCGTAATAATGATGATCCATCGTATCGATCCACGCCATCGACGGGTCGAGCATGAAGCGCGCGAGCGAGCGCAGGAACCGCTGGCGCCGCAGCAGCAGCTTGGGCGAAAAGCCGAAGGCGCGGTGGCTGAGCCGCTCGATCGAGCGTTCGGACAGCCCCAGTTTTTCCGACAAGTCGGCGACGGTCGACAGGTCATCATCAACCAGCGCACGGTGCGCCGCGAGGATCGCAGGGTCGTCCGGCGGTGCGTCCTTCAGCAAAGCGCAGAAATGGGCGTCGATCATCGCCGCGGCAGCGTCGACATCATTCGCCCCGCGCAATGCCGCACCGAGCGGCGCAAAAAGCGCAAAGGCGGGGTGCGCGGCGCCGTCGCAAGACCGGTCGGCCAGCTCGTCGGCGGGCAGCGGGATGAATTTCGCCCAGCCCATCGGCACGATGCCGACGCCCCAGACGCGCATATTGCCCGCCGCGAAATAGCTCGCGGTGCTCGTCGGGCCGGTGGCGATAAAATGCGGCGTCGCGGTAACCGGTGCGCCGCCCACCGACGCGAGCGGCACTTCTCCTTCGACAAAGCGCAGGTTGGCCCATTCGGGGTGTAGATAATCGTCGACGCGGGTGCCGGTCGGCACCGACACTTCAGTCAGATAGATGGTGCTGAGATAGGGACGCAGCGCCGACGACACCGCGAAAAAGCGCGTGGCGATTCGGACGTCGGACGGTTCAGGCTCGGGCGCGCTGCGTTCGGGCATCGATCTTCCTCTAACGGGCATTGACGACGAAAAACAACATTTTGACGGCATTCTATGTCGGGTTTGTACAATTTTCTACGTCGGCGCTACGCCATAGTTGCGTCGCTGGCTCGGGGGGGCGAGCGTAAAGACCAATCGGTCGCTGGCGGCGTCCGTGCCAAACGATGGGGATTTGGCACCGGATCGGACCGCGCGACTGATTATTCGAACTTCACCCGGCCGGCAGCTTTCTGCGACCCACGGCTTTTCGGAACGGGCGGGGGGGCGATGGTTTCCACTGGAACCATTGTCGAGGCGGCGCGGAGCGAAAGCTTCGCGCCGCTTCTTCGTTTAGGGTGCGGACAGGGCGCCGCTTTCGAGTGGGAAGCTGCCCCCATATCTTCGTCACCCGGACTTGATCCGGGGTCCATGCGGCCTTGCACCGCCCATACTGAGAGGGCGGATGGATCCCGGATCAAGTCCGGGATGACGACAATATAGGTCAGCAATTGGTCGTTAGCCGCCATTTCAAACTGCAAGCGCCAACGAAAAAGGGCGGCCCCGTCGGGACCGCCCTTGTTTCTTGTCGCTGGGCTAAAAGCGTCAGGCTGCCTTTGGCAGCGCCGCTTTCGCCTGCGCGATGATCGTGGTGAACACCGTCGCTTCGTTCATCGCCAGGTCGGCCATGATTTTCCGGTCGAGATCGATCCCGGCCAGCTTTACGCCGTGCATGAACTGCGAATAGGTCAGGCCTTCGGCGCGAACCGCGGCGTTGATGCGCTGGATCCACAGGCCGCGGAAATTGCGCTTTTTGACCTTGCGGTCGCGGTAAGCATATTGGCCAGCCTTTTCGACCGCCTGCTTGGCGATGCGAATGGTGTTCTTGCGACGGCCGTAATAGCCCTTCGCCTGTTCCAATACGCGTTTGTGCTTGGCGCGCGTGGTGACGCCGCGTTTGATGCGTGACATGCCTTAGCGCTCCTTACTTCAGGCCGTAGGGCGCCCAGAGGCGCACATGGGCCACATCCGAATCGCTCAGCACGCTGGTGCCGCGGTTGGTGCGGATATATTTGGAATTGTGCGAAATCAGGCGGTGACGCTTGCCGGCAACGCCGTGCTTCACTTTGCCCGAGGCGGTGAATTTGAAGCGCTTCTTCACACCGCTCTTGGTCTTCAATTTGGGCATTTTGGTCTCCTTTGGAAGTCCGTTTGCGTATCGGCCTGGCAGCCCTTTCAGCCAGCCGACACAATCGGAAGCGGGGCGCTTAGGGGGATTCGCCTGCAAATGCAAGCCTACCGGGCCGGGCCAGCGGAACCAAGGGTGTTCGCACTCGTTCACAGCGGATGAACCTGCCCACCGGACAGATGGGCCATCCGCCCGCAGCGACCGCCGATCCCGGTAGCGGGTCCGGCTATTCGCGCTGGTCCACCGCCACGTCAACTGTTGCGCGGCGCGTCTGGACCCCGCGCTGGCTGCAAAAGCGCCCGCGCGCAGTGCGTATCGCGGTGCGCACCGCCGCGATCGCCCTGCTGCTGCTGGTGACGATCTGGCTGGTGCTGTTCATCACCAAGGGACGTTTTCTAAAGGGGACGTTCGAGAGCGTCGCGTCGTCGCAGCTGGAACGACAGGTCGCGATCGGTGGCGACTTCCAGCTCTATTTCGCGCCGTTCAACGTTAAATTCCTCGCCGAAGATGTCCGCATTGCCAATCCCGAATGGGCGCAGGCGAAACAGTTTTTTACCGCGCGCAAGGTCGATACGCGGCTCGCCACCCTGTCGCTGATCTTTGGCAAGCGCGTGATGACGTTCGCCGACATTGATCAGGCGCAGGTGGCGCTCGAATGGGATGCGCAGAACAAGCATAACAGCTGGACCTTTGGCGATCCCGACCGGCCGCCCCAGCCGCTGAACCTGCCGACGATCGAGCGCGCCGCGATCACCAGGAGCGGGCTGACCTATCGCGACCCGCGGCTGCGGCTGTTTGCCGATATCGACATCGACACGGTGCGTTCGACCGGAAGCCGGATCGACGAGGCAATCGGGTTCAACGGGCGCGGGACAATGCGCGCGCAGCCGTTCACGCTGACCGGGCAGTTGTCGTCGCCGAACCAGACGGTCGCGGGCGGCAAGAACCGGCTGACGATGCGCGCGATCGGGCTGGGGAACACCGTCGATCTGGTCGGCACGCTGCCCGGACCGACCGAACTTGTTGGCGCTGATCTGGCGCTGACCGCGCGCGGGGGCAACCTGTCGCGCCTGTTCGATTTCCTGGGCGTCGCGATCCCCGATACGCGGCGCTACCGCGCGACGTCGAAGCTCGGTTACGACGGCAGGGTCTGGAAATTCACCAGCCTGAAGGGCGTCTTCGGCGACAGCGACCTGGCGGGAACCTTCGCGGTCAGCATGCCCAAGGGGCGTGTCTATCTGAACGCCGACCTAACCACCCGGTCGCTCAACATCATCGATGCCGGGCCGTTCATCGGTTACGAAGTCGACCGGCTTGAGCGGATGGGCACCGATGGCGTGATCAAGACCGTTGGCGGTCGCCCGCGCGTCCTGCCCGATTCGCCGCTGCGCGCTGACTCGCTCAAGGCGTTCGATGCCGACCTGCGCTACAAGGTGGCCCAGGTGCGCGCCGAGAGCTTTCCGGTCAGCAATGTCGATCTGACGCTGTCGCTCAAGGGGGGGCTGATGGAAATGAAGCCGCTGACCTTCCTGCTTGCGGGCGGCAAGGTGGCGAGCGCCGTTTCGATCGATTCGCGCCCCGCGGTTGTGCGCACCGCCTACGACATTCGCCTGTCGCCGACGCGGCTCGGCATCTTGCTGGCGCGGTTCGGGGTGGCCGAATCGGGGACCACCGGCACCGTCAGCGGGCGGATCCAGATGGTTGGCCATGGCGACAGCCTGCGCCAGTCGCTCGCCAGCTCGAACGGCCGCATGGCGTTCGTCCTGCCGCAGGGCAGTTTCTGGACGCGTAATATCCAGCTCGCCGAACTCGATGTCGGCACCTTCGTGCAGAAATTGTTCGAGGATAAATTGAAGAAGCCGGTCGAGATCAATTGCGGGGTGATCGCCTTCACCGTGCGCAATGGCCTCGGGGCTGCCGACCCGATCCTGATCGACACGCAGAAAAATGTGATTGTCGGGCGCGGCGGTTTTTCGTTCCGCACCGAGGCGATCGACATGGCCGTGCGCGCCGACGGCAAGAAGTTCAGCCTGTTTTCGGGGCAGTCGCCGGTCAGCGTCGGCGGCTATTTCGCGGCGCCGCGCATCGATCCGATCAGCGACCAGTTGATGGGCCGCGCGGGCGCAGGGCTGGGCCTCGCGATTGTCGCCACCCCGGTCGCCGCGATCATTCCCTTCGTCGATCCGGGTGATGCAAAGTCGGCGCAATGCGGCCCGATCCTCGCTGGTGCGCGCGCCAGTGCGCAGCGCACGACGAAGGGCGACGTGCGCGACGATGTCGGCAAAGGTACCACGGCAAAATCGGAAGATGGCAAGCAATCGAAGGACGAGGGCGGCAAGCAGCGCAAGAAGTTCCTCGGCATTTTCTGACGCCGGTGCCGCCGTGCGTCAGTGGGCGCAGGCGAGTCCCTCGATCACATCCTCGAGCCGCGCCGGATCGCCGAGCGCGATGACATGGCCCGCGCTGTCGGCGTTGAGCGGGTCGCCGTTCCAGTCGCACATCGTCCCGCCCGCGCCTTCGACGATCGGCACCAGCGCGGCGAAATCGTGCAGCTTTAGCCCCGCCTCGACCACCAGGTCGACATGTCCGCTCGCCAGCAGACCGTAATTGTAACAGTCGCCGCCAAAGATCAGCCGCTTGTGGGCGGTTTTGGCTGCGAGCGCCATAAAATGTTCGGCGTCATGATCGTCGAAATATTGCGGCCCGGTCGTGGCGAGCGTCGCATCGGCGAGCTCGCGGCAGGTACGGGTGCGGGCGGGCTTGCCGTTGAACAGCGTCGGTTGTCCCAGCGCGCCGACCCAGCGTTCGCCGCTGATCGGCTGATCGATGATCCCGAGCAGCGGCCAGCCGTCCTGGAGCAGCGCGATCAGGGTGCCGAAAATCGGGCGTCCGGCCATGAAGCTGACGGTACCGTCGATCGGATCGAGCACCCATTGGCGCGCTGCATCGGGACGCTCGGCGCCAAATTCCTCGCCGATGATGCCGTCGCGCGGCGCTTCGGCGTCGAGGATCCGGCGCATCGCGGTTTCGGCGGCGCGGTCAGCCTCGGTTACCGGCGACGCGTCGGCTTTCGCTTCATGAGCAAAGGCGGCGCGGAACAGCGGGCGGATGGCGTCGCCAGCCGCGTCGGCAAGGCGATTGGCGAGGACAAGGTCAGAGGTGATCGACATACCATTGCCGCTAGCGCAGCGCGGCTGTTCCCGCCAGCCCAGACCACCGCGTTTCGAGCGGCGATACGGAACATATCAATTTTACAAGTATCATATATTTTGTAAAATCACGCTTATGACCGACCGTATTTCTGCCGATTCCCTTCTGAGCGTTGTCGCGCGCGCTGGATTTCGCAAGGCATCGATGGACGATCTGGCGCAAGCCACGGGGGTGTCGCGTCAGGCGCTCTACAACCGTTTTGGATCGAAGGGCGCGTTGCTCGCATGGGCCACCCAATCGCTGATCGACAGGTCGCTGGCGGATGCGTTGCGCGCGCTGGAGAATCCTGCAGCGGCGTTGGTCGCCCGCCTGCTAACCGCGCTCGATGAATGGGTCGGCCAGCATATGGCGATGCTGCGTGCCTCGCCGCACGGGATCGAGGTCGCCCAGATGGCGGCGCCCGACCCGGGCGGAGCAGTACGCGCCGCCGAACGCAAGTTAGTCGCAGCGATGGCCAACGCCATCCGGCGCGGCGGTCCCGGCACCGCGGTCGCGCGCGCCGGCAGCCTGGCGCAGGCGCTGTGCTGGACCGCGAAAGGCCTTGTCCATGCGGCGCCCGATCATGCGGCTTTTCGCCGCGAACTGGAATTGATCGTCGGCGCCGTGCTGACGCGGTGACCGGTTAATCGAACAGCGACGAAACGCTCGACTCGTCGGCAATCCGCTTGATCGCTTCGCCGAGCAACGGCGCGACGGTGAGCGCGCGGACCTTCTTGCTGTCGTTCACCGCGTCGGTCGGCTGGATCGAATCGGTGATGACCAATTCGGTCAGCTCGCTCGCTTCGACACGCGCGACGGCACCGCCCGACAATACGCCGTGGGTGCAATAGGCGACGACACCCTCAGCGCCCGCGGCCTTTAATGCCCCGGCGGCGTTGCACAGCGTGCCAGCCGAATCGACGATGTCGTCGATCAAGATGCAGAAGCGTCCCGAAACGTCGCCGATGATGTTCATCACTTCGGATTCGCCAGCGCGTTCGCGGCGCTTGTCGACGATCGCCAGCGGCGCGTTGTCGAGCCGCTTGGCGAGCGCGCGGGCGCGCACCACGCCGCCGACGTCGGGCGACACCACCATCAGATTCTTGCCGGCAAAGCGCGCCTGAATGTCGGCGCTCATCACCGGCGCGGCGTAGAGATTGTCGGTTGGGATGTCGAAAAAGCCTTGGATCTGCCCGGCGTGCAGGTCGATCGCCAAGACGCGGTCGGCGCCCGAGGTGGTGATCAGATTGGCGACGAGCTTGGCCGAAATCGGCGTGCGCGGGCCCGGTTTGCGATCCTGGCGGGCATAGCCGAAATAGGGAACGACCGCGGTGATGCGTTTCGCCGAGGCGCGGCGCAGCGCGTCGGTGATGATCAGCAATTCCATCAGATTGTCGTTGGCCGGGAAATTGGTCGGCTGGACGATGAAGACATCCTGACCGCGGACATTTTCATGGATTTCGACGAACACTTCCTCGTCGGCAAAGCGGCGCACGCTGGTGTCGGTCAGCGGCAGTTCCAGATAGTCCGCGATCGCGCGGGCGAGGGGAAGATTGCTGTTGCCGGAGATCAGTTTCATGGGGTGCGCGGCCCTTTCGCGGCGGATAGGATTGCGCGCCCCTTAGCCAGCGGGGGGCGATAGGGGAAGGGTCAAGTTGCGCCTTGGCTTCTCCTTACCAGTCATTCAGCCCTCGCACATCGTCGAGCAGCGCCTGTGTCGCTTGGCAGGGTGGCCCCGAGAGCGTCGCGCCGGTCAGGCGCAGGATCGGTTCCTTCGACGCCTCCGCTTCGGATGCGATCTGCTTACGGAGCTCGAAGACGTGGATATGGGTGCCGATACCGCCATGATAATACCAGCCGATGGGACGGTCGGCGAACGCATAGGCGCGCAAAAACTGGCGATGCGGCAGATTTTTGGATCCGTCGACGACATCATAGGGAACGAATGGTTCGCCGACATCGGCGACGACCAGACCCTGTCGCTCAAACTCGGCGGCGATGTCGGGTGCGTCCTCCAGCGAGGCTATGATGGTCGCCGGGCGGCTGAAGCGGCAGTCGGGGATGCGCATGTCGGGCCGCGTTGCTTCGGTCTGCGCCGACACGGGCGGTCCGGTACAGGTCAGGACGGCTAAGGCGACGATTGCGCTCAGGTTCCGGCGCATGGCAAATCTCCCAGCTTTTCGTTCAAAGCCACCCCGCAGCGCGCAATTGCGGTATCATGTCGCGTGCGACGGGCGCCTCCTGTCCTCCGGCCAGCGTCAGGATCGCGCTGCGACCGTCGCGGCGCACTGTGGCGACAGCCGCCCGCGCGACCCACCAGCTGCGATGGACGCGCAGCCCGTCGGCGTTGCCAAGCCGCTCGATGGCGTCGCGCATGCGCATCAGGATCAGCTCTTCGCGGCCATCACCGATCACGCGGACATAATGATCCTCGCCTTTGAGCGCATGGATAGGACCAAAGCCCGGCGGTAGCGGCAGTGCCGATTCGGGGCTGGTCGCGGCATCGGGCGGAATGGCGACCGGCGCCGCTGCGGGAAGGCCCGCTCCGTGGCTGGCGGCGGGCCGAAACAGCAGATGCATGGCGACATGGACGATCAGCCCGACGATCAGCACCTGCAGATAGAGCGGCCCGAGCCCCGGCGTTTGCAGCAAGGCGCCCGCGGGAACGCGGAACCACAATAGCGCGACGACCAATGTCACCGGCAGCGCCCCGACCGCCAGCGACAGCGCCACGGCGATCGCCAGTGGGACGTGCGTCACCTCACTCAGCCAGCGCGATACCACCCCCAGCCCGCGAAAAACCGGATAGCCCGACAGAAGCATCAGCGGCCACAGCACCAGTCGCTGGGTGAGCGGCAGTTCGTAACTGCCGAAGGGGCCGATCAGCGCCAGCACGATGCCTGCCAGCACCATCAGAAAAAGTTCGACCGCAATCTGCCGTGCCATGCGCCAAGTGTCTGGCCGCCGCTTCGCGCTTCGTCAACTGGCATAGGTGCCGGTTTTGCGAAGTTTTCGCCGCGCTGACGAAGCCGCCCTTGCCCGTCAACGGCGGGGCGACATGCTTGCCTCACCAACCCGGAAGCCTCCCCGGAAAACCAGCCAAGGACGAATGATCATGCCCGCCGCAGTACTCGCTTCCTCTCATCCCCGCAGTTCGGCGCCGCTGATCCGGCGGGCGCTGCTAATCCTCGTCGGCCTGTCGGTGACGATCGTGCTCGGCTTCGTGATGCGCGGCGATGGCAACGACTATCGAACCCCCGCCTGGGCGCTGTGGATCCACCTTGGCACGGTGATCCCGGCGGTACCGCTTGGCGCCTGGGTGCTGTGGGGGCCGAAGGGGACGCCGGGGCACAAGGCGGCCGGACGCATCTGGGCGCTGATGATGGTGGTAACGGCGATCGACAGCTTCTGGCTACGCAGCCTGACCGGAGGCATCGGGCCGATCCATATCTTCTCGGTCCTGACGCTCTATTCGATCCCCGTCAGCATCTGGAATGCCCGGCGCGGCAACATCGAAGCGCATCGCCGCGCGATGGTGGGGGTCTATGCGGGCCTGTTCATCGCCGGGGGGTTCACTATGATCCCGGGCCGTTACCTGCCCACGCTGCTGTTCGGATAAGGTCCGACATTGCAATCGCGGCCGCCCGGGGTAAGGCTCGGCGGTATGACCGACGCTGCCGATACGCTCACCATCGTCCTGGCCCAGATGACGCAGGCAGTCGGCGACCTTGCCGCCAATGCCGATGCGATGCGCGCGGTGCGGGCGCGGCATTCCGGGGCCGACCTGATCCTCTATCCCGAGTTTCAGCTGATCGGCTATCCGCCCGAGGATCTGGTGTTGAAGCCTGCCCTCGCCGAGCGCGCCGCGAGGTTGCTCGCCGAACTGGCAGCCGAGACCGCCGACGGCGGCCCGGCGATGCTGGTCGGGTCGGTCGAACGCGACGGGGCGGACCTTTATAATATCGTCGCGCTGCTCGACGGCGGCCATGTTGTCGCGACGCGGCGCAAGCATGAGTTGCCGAATTACGGCACGTTTGACGAAAAACGGATTTTCGTGCCCGGCCCGCTCCCCGACATTGTCGAATGGCGCGGCATCAAGCTCGGGCTACCGATCTGCGAGGATGGCTGGCTGCCAAAAGTATCGCGGCATCTGGCCGATCAGGGCGCCGAACTGCTGATCTCGGTCAACGGCAGCCCCTATGAAATCGACAAGGACGAAAGGCGGCTGACGCAGGTGTTCGCGGGGCGAGTCGCCGAAACCGGGCTGCCGCTGATTTTCCTCAATCGCGTCGGCGGGCAGGACGAACTGGTATTCGACGGCTGTTCGTTTGTGCTCAACGCCGATGGCGCCACGGCGCATCGACTGATCGATTGGGAACCCGAAGAACGCGTCACGCGCTGGACGAAGGGTGCGGACGGCTGGATCTGCGACACCGGCGCAATCGCCGAATGGGAAGCGCACCCCGCCGACATCTACAGCGCGATGATCATATCCTTGCGCGACTATGTTGAACGCAACCGCTTCCCCGGTGTTGTGCTCGGGTTGTCGGGCGGGATCGATTCGGCAATCTGCGCCGCGATCGCCGCCGATGCGCTCGGCCCTGACCGGGTGTGGTGCGTGATGATGCCCAGCCGCTTTACCAGCCAGGCGAGCCTCGACGATGCGGCGGGCTGCGCCGAGCTGATCGGCTGCAAGCTCGACACGATCTCGATCGTCCCGGCGGTCGAGGCGTTTGACACGATGCTCGCGGGCAGTTTTGCCGATGTCGAGGTCGACATCACCGAGGAAAATGTCCAGTCGCGCATCCGCGGCGTGACCTTGATGGCGCTCAGCAACAAATTCGGCCCGATGCTGCTGACGACGGGCAACAAGAGCGAGATGAGTGTCGGTTATGCGACGATCTATGGTGACATGGCGGGCGGCTATAACCCGCTGAAGGACGCGTATAAGATGACGGTGTTCGCCGTCGCCAAATGGCGCAACGAAAATGTGCCGCGGCTGTCGCGCAATCCCGTGGCCCCGGTTATGCCCGAAACGATCATCACCAAGCCGCCGAGCGCCGAGCTGCGCCCTGATCAGAAGGACGAGGACAGCCTGCCGCCCTATGCCGACCTCGACCGCATGCTGCATATGCTGGTCGAAGAGGAGGCGAGCGTCGACGACGTCGTGTCGCGGCATGGCTTCGACCGCGACGCGGTGGTGCGGATCGAACGCCTGCTGATGCTGGCCGAATATAAGCGGCGTCAGGCGCCGCCGGGGGTCAAGCTATCGACGCGCAACTTCGGCCGCGACCGGCGCTATCCGATCACCCATGGTTTCCGGACCGGCTGACCACGACCTGCGGGTACCGGTACGTCGGTGTGTCTTCGTCGCCCCGCGGGACGACGTTAGGATCGCGGATCGGAACTCTGCAATAACGGGGAGCGAGATATGGGGTTGCTGGGAGAAAAGGCGTCACCGCAAAAGGCCGAGCGGGCGCTCGACGTGCTGCGGATCACCGTGGCGTTGCTGATTTTGATTCATGGCGCTTTCCGGTTGATCGCGGGCGGCGTGGCACCATTTGGCGTCTGGCTCGAAAGTCAGGGCTTCCCGATGGGGTTCGGCTGGGCGCTCGGCGTGACATTGTTCGAACTGGTCGGCCCGGTGCTGATGCTGGCGCGCCGCTGGTCTAGTTTTGTGGCACTTGGACATGCCGCGATCCTGACGCTCGGCATGATATTGGTCCATATGCCTTTTGGCTGGTTCGTCGTTGGCGCGGGACGCAACGGGATGGAATATAGCGTCATCCTGATCGTCTCGTTGCTCACCATCGCCTGGGCCTATTGGCCGGAGCGGCGCCGCGCGGCCTGACGCGGCACGACAGGGTCGCATGCGGGGAGCGAAGCGGTTATAGGCGCGCGCTATGACTGTCGTGACCCGTTTTGCCCCTTCGCCCACCGGCACCCTGCACGTCGGCAATATCCGCACCGCGCTCCACAATTGGCTGTGGGCGCGCAAACATGGCGGACGTTTCCTGCTCCGCATCGACGATACCGATCTCGAGCGGTCGAAAGCGGAATATGTCGATGCGATTCGCGCTGATTTGGCGTGGCTCGGTTTTGATATCGACGGCGAGGAACGCCAGTCGGCGCGGTTCGCGCTGTACGAGGCGGAATTCGACAAGCTCAAGGCGGGGGGCCGTGTCTATGCCTGCTACGAAACCCCCGAAGAGCTCGACATCCGGCGCAAGATCCTGCTCTCGCGCGGGCTGCCGCCGGTGTATGAGCGCAAGCCTGCCGATGCGGTGGCGCCCGAGGGTGTGGCCCCGCACTGGCGTTTCCGGCTCGATCATGACGCGCCAATCGAATGGACCGATCTGGTTCGCGGTGAGCAGCATTTTGAGCCAAAAACTATGTCGGACCCGGTGGTACGCCGCGCCGACGGCAGCTGGCTTTATCTGCTGCCCAGCGTGATCGACGATATTGCAATGAGGATCACGCATGTCGTGCGCGGCGAGGATCATGTGTCGAACACCGCAACGCAGATCCAGATGTTTGGCGCGCTGGGCGATACGCCGCCGCAATTTGCTCATGAAGCGCTGCTCGTCGGCACTGAGGGTAAATTGTCGAAGCGGCTCGGTTCGCTCGGCATGGCCAGTTTGCGCGACGCGGGGATCGAACCGATCGCGCTCGCGGCGCTGCTCGCGCGGCTGGGCACCAGCGACCCGGTCGAGCCGGTGACCAGCCTGGCGCCGCTGATCGAGCATATCGACTTTGCGCGCTTCGGCCGCGCCCCGGCGCGTTTCGACGAGGCCGAGCTGGCGCTGCTCAACCAGAAAATCCTGCATCACACCGAATATGAAGCGGTCACGGACCGGCTGCCCGCTGCGATCACCGCGGCGCGCTGGCATGCGATTCGCCCCAATCTGATGACCGTTGCTGAGGCCGCCGATTGGGTGGCGGTGTTCGATGGACCATTGCCGTCACCGTCGCTCGACGATGCCGACCGTCCGGTGCTTGCTGCTGCTGCTGCCGCGGCGCCCGCGATCGACTGGAGCGCCGACCCCTGGCACGCGCTGACCGGCGCGGTGAAAGAGGCGACGGGCGTCAAGGGCCGCGCGCTGTTCTTGCCGCTGCGCCGCGCGCTGACCGCGCGCGATCATGGCCCCGACATGGCCGAACTGCTGCCGCTGATCGTGAAAGATCAGGCATTGGCGCGGCTGGCTGCCAGCTAAACGACTCAGCGAAAAACTACCACTCGCCTTGCTGACTTGATCGCTTGACAAATAGAGTGATGATATATTATCACTCATTTCTGACTTGGCCGATAGCGGTGGTCGAAACACGGCAGGGCCGGGTCTGACAGGCAAGGAGAGATGCCATGACCCTGATACCCCTGATTTCGTCGATCATGACCGCGCCGGAGGCGACGACAGCGCCAGCGGGAACACCGACGGCCCTGACGCGCAACAGCTATGGCAGCGACCATGGCCGCCACCCGGTCGCGGCGCTTCTCGCCGTCGGCCTGCCCGCCGCATTGGTGGCTGCGGTGGCGCTGTCGCCGATGGTCATCGACACGGTCCCTAAGGCCGACCCAATGGTTGGCACATTGATCAAACTGCCGCCGCCTCCACCGCCGCCCGAGCCGACGCCCGACGCTAAGCCAACGCCAAGAACCGCGTCCGCCACCGACACGGTGAAGCCCGTCTTTGAAACAATGCCTTCCTTCGAGAATCGCGTGGTGGAAGGGCCGGTCATCGTCGATCTTCGTCCGCTCGATCCTGACCCTCCGGCACGACCGGCCGATCCGCCGCCCGCGCCCAAGCTGGTGTTCGCCGAACTTGATCCGCGCTACGCGGGCGCGTTCCAGCCCGACTATCCGGCGAGCGAGCAGCGGCGTGAGATTGAGGGGGTCGCCAAAGTTCGCGTCCTGGTCGGCACCGACGGACGGGTGAAGGCGGTCGAACTGGTCAGCACCGACAGCCCGGGCTTTTTTGCCGAAACCAAACGTCGCGCGCTTACCAAATGGCGGTTTACGCCCGCGACGCGCGGCGGCATGGCCGAGGAAAGCTGGAAGACGATGACGGTTCGCTTTGAGATCAGGGCGGCTTAGCCGTCCCCCAAAGCCCGCACTTTTGCTTGACAGAAGCGCCGAATCCGGTCAAAGGCGCGCGGATATTGGGGGCGGCGCCTCGTGCGCGGCCCCCAAGTTTTTCACACCAACGTCGGGGCCATAGTCCCGCCGCATCCTTCGGAGCTCCGGCGGATGTGCAGATATTTCGAGGAACAGGGCCATGGCCAAGCCGACGACCGTCAAGATCAAGCTGGTGAGCACCGCTGACACGGGCTTTTTCTATGTCACGAAAAAGAACCCGCGCACGATGACCGAAAAAATGTCGGTGCGGAAGTACGACCCGCGCGTGCGCAAGCATGTCGAGTTCAAGGAATCGAAGATCAAGTGAGGCATTTTCCCGCGCGCTGAACGCGCGCGGCAAGACGATGCGCTACGCCGGGATCAAGGGGCGGCCACTTGCGCCGCCCTTTTTCGTGCCTGGATGTTTGCCCTTGGGGCAGTGAGGTGACGTTCCCTGAACGTCGCCCCCGCGAAGTCGGGGGGCGCAAGCGGCCTGCTTCTGCCTCGCTGCGTGAACCGACGGTGGCCCCCGCCTTGGCGGGGGCGACGGCAAGTTTCGGTCGTTTGTCGACATCCCTCCGTCCGGCCTGCGGTGCTTACCGATCGCGCAACGGCCGCCGTGCCACCTCATTTTCGATGATGTTGCGGATTGCGATCAGCGTCGTGAACGAATGCACCCCCTTGTCCTCGCCCAGCGCGCGGCGGACGAAGGCGTCATATTCCTCCATCGTGCCGACCTGAACCTTTAGCAGGAAATCATCGTCGCCGGTCACGTCCCACGCGGCGGTGATTTCGGGATGGCGCACGATATCGCGCGCAAAATTGTCCATTGTCTGCGGCCCGGCCTGTTGCATCTGGACCAGCACATGCATCGTCAGCGCCGATCCGGTGAGCGCCGGATTGACCACCGCAATGTCGGCGACGATCACCTTTTCATCGCGCAACCGCCGCAGGCGGCGGAGCACGGCCGACAACGACAGCCCGACCTTTTCCGCGAGGACACGCGCGGGTTCGAGGTTGTTTTCGCGGACCAGCGCGAGCAGGCGGCGGTCAAATGTGTCGAGATCGATCATTTTTCTCATCATTGGGCCAATAATGCGAAAATTGGTCGCTTGCACGGTCAATTTTAGCGCCAATCGCCGTTCCAGCGAGATTAGAAAGATGGTGTCCAGCCCGCCCTCTCCCTCTTCTTGCGGTGCCGGACGCAGGAGACAAACGATGACTCGCACCCCCCAATCGAACCGCTTCCATCGCCTGTGGACCGCGGTGATCGACGCGTCCGCCACGATGGTCGCGATCCGCTATGCGGCCCCATGGAGCGAACAGTACCCGTCGCGCGGCGCCGATGACAAACGACGTTGCAACGCCTGAGGTCGCGCGCTGTCGCGGCGAAGGCGTCCGGCAGCATGCGACCTTGCCAGTAGCATCCAGAGGGCGGCCATCGGTGCCGCCCTTTTTTGTGCGAGAAAAACATCGGCTCTGGTGCGGACGCCATAATTTCGTCACCCCGGCCCTGATCCGGGGTCCATGACCCCTTGCACCGACCTATATACTGCACGGGCGGATGGATCCCGGATCAAGTCCGGGATGACGACAGTATGGGCCGGCAATCAGTCGTTTGCGGCTGCTTGCCTACCTAAGCAAACACCCCGACACTCTCGATAAACCTGATCACCGAAATCGGTTTCGAGACATAGGCCTCGGCCCCCGCCGCCCTGATCTGCTCCTCGTCACCCTTCCCCGCATAGGCGGTCACCGCCATGATCGGAACCGCGCGCAGCGTCAGGTCGGCCTTCATCTGCCCGATCAGCTCAAGCCCGCTGACATGTGGCAGCTGGATATCCATGATGATGAGGTCGGGCGTGACCTCGCGTGCTTTCGCCAGCGCGTCGCGCCCGTCGCGCACCGGGTGGGCGGTATAGCCATGGGCGTTGAGCAAGTCGCAGAACAGGCGCAGGTTCAGCTCATTATCTTCGACGACCAATATGGTCTTGCCCATGATTATTCGCTTCCCCACCTTGCGTCCGCGGCCCGTTTAGGCGAATCGGCCGCATGACACAATTGCCTCCCTTTGAAGGGAAAAATGCCTTGCACGACGATGACGCAGCTTTGGCGCTTCAGGCGCTCGGCTGGATATTGAGCGACGAACCGCGCGCCGAGCGGTTGCTGGCGCTGACCGGACTGGCACCCGACGAGCTGCGCGCCTCGCTGGGCGAACGCGCGACCCTGGCGGCGATCCTGTCGTTCCTGACCGCCCATGAAAATGATCTTGTCGCCTGCGCCGATGCGTTGCAGGTGCCGCCCGCTACGATCGCTGCTGCTGCGGCTCGCCTTGAAGGCCAGCCATATGAAGGAACGTCCGCATGAACCGCCCGCTCGTCATTACCGATTGCGACGAGGTGCTGATGCACATGGTCGTGCCTTTCGCCGAATGGGTCGACGCCGAACATGGCGTGCTGTTCCGCATCGAGGATGCCAGCTTCGCCGGGGCGCTGAAACGCAAGGAATGCGGCACGCCGCTGGAGGCGGCCGAAGTGTGGCCGCTGCTCGACGCCTTTTTCCGCGGCGAGATGGCGCGCCAATATCCAATTCCGGGCGCGCTTGCCGCGATGGCGGCGATTGCCGAGCAGGCTGACATTGTCGTGCTGACCAACGTCGGCCCCGACCATCAGCAGGCGCGTATCAAGCAGCTGGCGCTGCACGATTTTCACGCCCCGGTGATCGGCAGCCGCGGCGGCAAGGGCGAGCCGGTGCGTCGGTTGATCGAACAATATCAGCCGTCGGTCGCACTGTTCATCGACGATCTGGCGGGGCATCATCATTCGGTCGCGCAAGAGGCACCCGACGTGTGGCGGCTCCATCTTGTCGGCGAACCCGCGATCGCCGACAAGATCGCGCCGTCGCCTTATGCCCATGCGCGCATCGATGACTGGGCGGCAGCGCAGGACTGGATCTTGGCGCGGCTGGCCGAAAATGTCCCCGCACCGGCTCCCGAACCCGTTTAAGAAGGAATCACCATGGATATCACCGCGAAACTTGCTGAACTCGGACTCGAACTGCCCAAGGCCGCCGCGCCGGTCGCCGCCTATGTCCCCGTCGTCGAACATGGCGGGCTGCTCTATGTCAGCGGCCAGCTGCCCTTCCGCGACGGCCAGGTCGTCACCGGACGCCTCGGTGACGACATGGATGTCGCGGGCGGGCAGGACGCGGCGCAGCGCGTCGCGCTGATGCTGATCGCGCAGATTGCGCAGGCGCTGGACGGCGATCTGTCGCGCGTCGAGCGCGTCATCAAGCTGGGCGTATTCGTCAACAGCGCCCCCAGCTTCACCGATCAGGCAAAGGTCGCCAACGGCGCGTCGGACCTGTTTGAAACGCTGTTCGGCGATGCTGGCCGTCATGCACGCGCCGCGGTCGGCGTCGCGGTGCTGCCGCTCGGTGCCGCGGTTGAGGCCGACGCGATCGTCGCGGTGCGCCCGGCGTAAATGGTCGAGGCCGATCCCCCGGTACGGACGATCTCGCTCGGCACCGGGGTGACTGCGATTGACGCCGCGCAATGGGACGCGCTGGCGGGCGGTGGCAATCCGTTTGTCAGCCACGCTTTCCTGTCGCTGCTGGAGGAATCGGGCAGCGTCGGGCCGGGAACGGGGTGGCAGGCCGCGCCGCTGCTGGTCGAGGACGAGGCTGGAAAGCTGCTTGCCGCCGCGCCCGGCTATCTGAAGTCGCACAGCCAGGGCGAATATGTTTTCGACCAGGGCTGGGCCGACGCGTGGACGCGCGCGGGGGGCGATTATTATCCCAAGCTCCAGATCGCTGCGCCCTTCACACCGGTGCCGGGGCCGCGATTGCTGGCGCCGGACAGCGACGACGCGCGGCTGTTGATCCGCGCCGCCGAAACGGTGGTACGGCAGAACGGGCTGTCGTCGGCGCATGCGACCTTTGTCGCGCCCGAGCAGATGCCTTTGTTCGAAGGCGCCGGGTGGCTGGTGCGCCGCGACATCCAGTTCCATTTCGCCAATGCGGGCTATGCCAGCTTCGACGATTTTCTCGCCACCCTGACCTCCGCCAAGCGCAAGCAGCTGCGCAAGGAGCGCGCGCGGGCGGTCGAAGGGCTCCGGGTTGAGGAGCTGACCGGCGATGCGATCCGTCCCGAACATTGGGATGCGATGTGGCTCTTCTATCAGGACACCGGCGCGCGCAAATGGGGGCAGCCTTATCTGACCCGCGCGGCGTTCGACCTGATCGGCACGCGGATGGCCGAGCAGATCATCCTGCTGCTTGCTCATGATGGCGAGCAGCCGGTGGCGGGGGCATTGCATTTCCTGGGCGCCGATACGCTCTACGGGCGCTATTGGGGCTGCCTGGTCGACATTCCCTATCTGCATTTCGAGCTATGCTATTACCGCGCGATCGACATCGCGATCGAACGCGGGCTGGCGCGGGTCGAGGCTGGGGCGCAAGGCGGCCATAAGCTGGCGCGCGGCTATGGTCCGGTCGCGACCTGGTCGGCGCATTTCATCGCCGATCCCGGGTTTCGCCGCGCGGTGGCTGATTTTCTGGAACAGGAGCGCCGCGCCGAAGAAGCCGAGATGGACTGGCTGGAAGGGCATATGCCGTTTCGGCGGGCGGACTAAACCGTCATCAAATCCCGTTCGTGTCGAGCCAAGTCGATACCCGCTGAAGACCGGGATTTCCGCTTGGTGTCTCGACTACGCTCGACACGAACGGAAGAGAGCTGTGTTTTAAGCCGCAAAGCGCCGCGCGGCCGGGCGGCGTGCGGTTTCGTCGAGCCAGGCGCGTGCCTGGCGCTGCGCTTCGGCGATTTCGTCGCGGCTCATTTCATCGGACAGGTCGGCGCGGCATTGCTGGCCTTCCTTGTTGCCGCCGAGCGCGGCGAGGTTGAACCATTTATGCGCTTGGATCAGGTCGACATCAACCCCGCCGGTGCCGGTCGAAAAAGCGATCCCGAGATCGAAATAGGCATTGGAATCGCCGCGCGCCGCATCGAGCAAGCGGCTTTCGATCAGATATTGCGCGGACTTCAGACTGTTGGCCATAAAAACCCCCTGTCGCTTCCCCCCACAGGAAGCTTCGAGGCCCACCCTTGCGGCTTATGGTCAACAAAGCGTTAACATCGTTGGCAATTTCTTGGGGATAGGTCGCAGAAACGGCTGAATTCTGCCGCTTTTGCCTTTCAGCAACCCACCGGATAATTGTCGATTAGCCGTGTTTTACCGATCCGCGCCGCCGCCAGTAGTCGTGCCGGGCCGCGAAAACTGTCTAGTCTTTCCAGACTGTCGGCATCGGCGAGTGCGATATAGTCGACGCTGTCGAACCCGCCGGCAACGATGGCCGCTTCGGCCTTCGCGAGCGTTTCGTACATATCCCCGCTGTTCGCCAGCGCGGTTGCTGCGGTCTTGAGCGCGTTCGGAAAGGCGACGGCCGCGGCGCGCTGGGCAGGCGAGAGATAGGCGTTGCGCGAAGACAGCGCGAGACCGTCGGCATCGCGTGCGATTGGCGCCCCTAAAATGTCGAGGTGGAAATCAAGGTCGCGCGCCATGCGGCGGATGATCGCGAGCTGCTGCCAGTCCTTTTCGCCAAAGATCGCGACGTCGGGGCGGACCTGGTTGAACAATTTTGCGACGACGGTGGCGACCCCGTCGAAGTGGCCGGGACGCGCGGCGCCGCAATAATCAGCGCCGAGTTCGGCGACCTCGATATGCGTGCTGTGGCCGCCCGGATACATGACCGCAACATCGGGCGCCCACAGCAAGCTGACGCATTCATCGACCAGCAACGCCGCGTCGCGTGCTTCGTCGCGCGGATAGGCGGCGAAATCCTCGTTGGGACCGAATTGGGTCGGGTTGACGAAGATCGACACGACGACATGGTCGGCAACGCGCCGCCCCATCTGCACGAGCGACAGATGACCATCGTGCAGCGCGCCCATCGTCGGCACCAAAGCAACGCTTTTGCCATCCTGCTTCAGCGCGGCGATGGCGCGGTGCAGCGTCGCGATATCACGGATGATTTGCACGCTTGCCCTGCCTCCGATATTGGCGGCGCAACTGCACCACTCGCGCCGCCGCCATGCGCCGCCAACCGGAAAATCGCAACTGCCCATGACGAACAGCGTGACCAAACCCGCCCCGCACCGCATCATCTTTGCCAATGAAAAGGGCGGCACCGGCAAATCGACCTGCGCGGTGCATTTTGCGGTCGCGCTGGCGAGTCAGGGCTGGAAGGTCGCCGGGCTCGACCTCGATCCGCGCCAGCGCACTTTTCACCGCTATCTCGAGAACCGAACCAACACCGCGAAGCGCCGCGACATCGAACTGCCAATGCCGCATTTCGAGGTGTTCGAGGGGACGACCGTCGAAGAACTCGACGCGCAGGTCGCGCGCATGACCGCGGATTGCGACTATTTCGTCGCCGACACCCCAGGCCGCGACGATGTCTTTGCGCGCCACTTGGCGATGACCGCCGACACGCTCGTGACCCCGATCAACGACAGCTTCATCGATTTCGATCTGATCGGACAGGTCGACCCCGAGACGTTTCAGGTCACCCGCCCCAGCTTTTATTCCGAACTGATCTGGGACACGCGGAAGGCACGCGCCAAGACCGATGGACGGACGATCGACTGGATCATCCTGCGTAACCGCCTTCAGCATGTCGACGCGCACAATATGCGCCGCGTCGGCGAGGCCTTGAGCCAGCTGTCGCGCCGCGTCGGCTTTCGCGTCATCCCGGGGCTGGGCGAGCGCGTCATCTATCGCGAGCTGTTCCCCGCGGGACTCACTTTGCTCGACAAGGCGCATCTCGGCGGCATGGGCATCGGCCATGTCGTCGCGCGGCAGGAACTGCGCGAAGCGATGGGCGGGTTGAACCTGCCGACGCGCGAGCGCTTTCATCCCGACGGCGACCTCTTCGCTGCCGCCTGAATTTCTTTCCCCAATCAGGATTCCCCCATGACCCATATTTTCCATCCCACGATGCTGCGCGAATATGACATCCGCGGCGTGGTCGGCGACACGCTGTCCGAGAAGGACGCCTATGCCATCGGGCGCAGCTTCGCGACGCTGGTCGCGCGCGCTGGCGGAAAGCGCGTCGCGGTCGGTTTTGACGGGCGGCTGTCGTCGCCGATGCTGTGCGATGCGCTGGTCGCCGGAATTAACGCTGCCGGCATCGATGCCTTGAACGTCGGCCTCGGGCCGACGCCGATGCTCTATTATGCGGCGTCAACCGAGGAGGTGGACGGCGGCATCCAGATAACCGGCAGCCACAATCCCCCCGACTATAACGGCTTCAAATTTGTGATGCAGGGGCGACCTTTCTACGGCGCCGATATTCAGCGGATCGGCGAAATGGCTGCCGCGGGGGATTGGGAAGTTGGCGAAGGCGCCACGCAGAGCGTCGACATCATCGACGCTTATGTGGACCGGCTGGTCGAGGGCTTCACCGGCGGCGCCTATCGCGTCGGCTGGGACGCGGGCAATGGCGCGGCGGGTACGGTCATCGAAAAGCTGACTGCGAAGTTGCCGGGCGAGCATCATTTGCTGTTTACCGACATCGACGGCCACTTTCCGAACCACCATCCCGATCCCACCGAAGAGAAGAATCTGGCCGATTTGCGCCAGCTGGTCGCCGAGAAGCGACTCGATTTCGGCGTCGCTTTCGATGGAGATGGCGACAGGATCGGCGCGATCGATGGCGAAGGCCGGGTGATCTGGGGCGACCAGCTGTTGCAAATCTATGCTGCGGCGCTGCTGCCAGACATGCCGGGCGCAACGATCATCGCCGATGTGAAGGCGAGCCAGGCGCTGTTCGACCGGGTCAGCGAACTCGGCGGCACCCCGCTGATGTGGAAGACCGGCCATAGCCTGATCAAGGCGAAGATGAAAGAAACCGGCAGCCCGCTCGCGGGCGAGATGAGCGGCCATGTGTTTTTTGCCGACCGCTATTATGGCTATGACGACGCGCCTTACGCTGCGGTGCGGTTGATCGAAGCGGCGACGAAGCTGGGGCAGAGCGTCACCGAGCTGCGCGGCGCGATGGCGCCGATGGTCAACACGCCGGAGCTGCGGTTCCAAATCGACGAGGTGCGCAAATTCGCCATTGTGGAGGAAGTTCTCGCGCGGCTGACCGCGTCGGGCGCGCAGGTTGATCGCACCGACGGCGCCCGGGTGCTGACCGACGACGGCTGGTGGCTGCTTCGCGCGTCGAACACGCAGGATGTGCTGGTCGCGCGCGCCGAAGCGAATGACGAGGCAGCGTTGGCACGGTTGCTCGCCGCGATCGACGAACAGCTCGCCCTGTCGGGCATCGCACGCGGACCGCAAGCGGGGCATTAGATCGCGCTTTGCGCCACCCTGCAAAAATCTTGCCAGATTGACCTTGGCGGCGCTCCTCGGGTAACGCCCGTGCATATGTTCTCAGGAAGCGATCCAGCATGACCCACGACGAAGCGACCCCGGCGACGCGGATGGCCGAGCCCGATCACGGCGTCGCCGAACATAAGGCGCACGCGCGCGACAATGCGGCGGCGGGGAACGGCCTCGCGGTCATTTCGATCGCGAAAAGCTATGACAAGCGCACCGTATTGTCCGACGTGTCGCTGTCGGTCGGCAAGGGCGAAGTCGTCGGCCTGCTCGGCCCGAACGGCGCCGGCAAGACGACCTGTTTCTATTCGATCATGGGGCTGGTGAAGCCCGACGCCGGGCGCATCATGCTCGACGGCGCCGACATCACCGCGCTGCCGATGTACCGCCGCGCAATTCTGGGCCTCGGCTACCTGCCGCAGGAAACCTCGATCTTTCGCGGCATGACGGTGGCGCAGAATATCAGCGCGGTGCTCGAACTCGCCGAACCCGACAAGGTGTCGCGCGAACGGCGGCTCGAAGAATTGCTCGACGAATTCGGCCTCACCCGGCTGCGCGATTCGGCGGCGATGGCGCTGTCGGGCGGCGAGCGGCGCCGCGCCGAAATCGCCCGTGCGCTCGCCGCCAACCCGTCGATCATGCTGCTCGACGAGCCCTTCGCCGGGATCGATCCCTTGTCGATCAGCGATATTCGCGACCTTGTCGCCGATCTGAAGACGCGCGGCATCGGGGTGCTGATTACCGACCATAATGTCCGCGAGACGCTCGATCTCGTTGATCGTGCGTGCATCATCTATGACGGCAAGGTGCTGCTCGCGGGTTCGCCCGAAGAGCTGGTCGCCGACCCCGAAGTGCGCCGGCTTTATCTGGGCGAGGGTTTCTCGCTGTGATCTTTGCGGCCCGCCGCCAGAAAAATTTCCGTGTGTCCCCGCGAAGGCGGGGACCCATCTCCGGTGGGTTCGAAATGGCACCGACCGGCGATGGGCTCCCGCCTTCGCGGGAGCACGGCGGAGAATAATTTAGCCCGCCATGGCGTTGGGTCCGCGCCTCGATCTCCGCCAGTCGCAATCGCTGGTGATGACGCCGCAGCTGCAGCAAGCGATCAAGCTGCTGGCGCTGTCGAACCTCGAACTCGAAGCCTATCTGGCCGAAGCGCTGGAGGGTAATCCGCTGCTCGATGCGACGTCAGGCGATAGCGATGGCAGCGCGGGCGACACGAATGACGGTCTGCGTGACGACGCGCCGGTGACCGAGGCGGCGGCGCTCGACGCCGACCATGCCCTGTCGTCGGATAGCGGAACGACCAACGATCTCGACGTCGATATGACGGCCGAAAGCTTTCACCACGACAGCGCCAGCGACAGCGTCGGCCTGTCGGGCAGCGACAGCGAAGGCATCGATTTCGACAGCTTCGCGGGCGAGGACGAGACGCTGCACGGCCATCTGCTCGCGCAGGTCGGCGAACGCTTCAGCGGGCTGGAGGCGATGATCGCCGAGCAGCTGGTCGCGCTGATCGACGAAACCGGCTATCTGCGCGCCGACCTGGCCGAAGTGGCGCAGCGGCTTGGGGTGCCGCTCGCGCTGGTCGAGAACGTGCTCGCGGGGGTGCAATGTTTCGACCCGTCGGGGGTCGGCGGGCGCGACCTGGCCGAATGTATCGCGATCCAGGCGCGCGAGGCCGATCGGTACGACCCGGCGATGGCGTGCATGATCGCGCATCTCGACCTAGTCGCCAAAGGCGCCTTTCCGCAATTGAAGCGCATCTGCGGGGTCGACGATGAAGATCTGGCGGACATGATTCGCGAATTGCGGGGTTATGACCCCAAGCCGGGGCTGAAATTCGGCGGCGATGCGACGCAGGCAGTTGTCCCCGACCTGTTCATTCGCCAGACCGCGAAGGGCTGGGCGGTCGAGATCAACAGCGGCACCTTGCCGCGGCTGCTCGTCAATCGCCGCTATTATACCGAACTGGCGACGGGGGCGGCGGCAAAGAGCAAGGCGTGGCTGTCCGAACAGCTGGCGAGCGCCAACTGGCTGGTCCGCGCGCTCGACCAGCGCCAGCGCACGATCGTCAAGGTCGCGAGCGCGATCGTCAAGCAGCAGGAGGGCTTTTTCCTCCACGGCGTCGCGCACATGCGCCCGCTGACCTTGCGTCAGGTCGCCGAAGAAATCGGCATGCATGAATCGACCGTCAGCCGCGTGACGAGCAACAAATATCTCAGCTGTCCGCGCGGGCTGTTCGAGCTTAAATATTTCTTCTCGAGCGGCATTTCAGCGACCGAGGGCGATGGCGCGGTGTCGTCCGAATCGATCAAGAGCCGGATCAAGGCGATGATCGAGGCCGAGGATGGCAAGGCGATCCTGTCCGACGAGACGATCGCGCAAAAACTGTCGGCCGAGGGCCACGACATCGCGCGGCGCACGGTGGTGAAGTATCGCGAGGCGATGGGGTTTGGGTCGTCGGTGCAAAGGCGGCGGCAAAAGGCGTTGGCGGGCTAAAGCAACCATCCAAACATCGTCACCCCGGACTCGATCCGGGGTCCATGCGGTCGAGCGCGGCAATGGATCCCGGATCGAGTCGAACGAGCCACGCGTCTCGTTCGAAGATGACGAAATAAGGGCGGCAGCCGGTTGACTTTTTACCCGCATCCCCATAGTTGCGCCGCTTCGCGTCAACACGCCAAGATTTACGGACAAGAACCATGAAGATTCGCAACAGCCTGAAGTCGCTGAAGGACCGTCACCGCGATAACCGCGTTATCCGCCGTCGTGGCCGCACCTATGTGATCAACAAGACCAACCGCCGCTTCAAGGCGCGCCAGGGCTGATGCCGCGGCGCGGGGTGATTTCACCCCGTTTGCTTTTGATGACCAGCGTAACGCCGTCGGATGCTTCCGGCGGCGCTTTCGCGTGTCCAGCTTGATGATGGAAGTGGCCGTATGATTCGCCGCAGCGTGATTTTCGACGTCGGCCGCGTCCTCTTCGACTGGGATTTGCGCTATCTGTTCGCGAAGCTGATCCCCGACCGGGACGAGCTCGAATGGTTCGTCGCCAATGTCGTGACGCCCGAATGGCATTTTCAGCATGACGCGGGTCGCCCGCTCGCTGCGATGTTGCCTGAGCTCAAGGCCGAGTTTCCCGATCATGCCGCGCTGATCGACGCCTATGCCGTGCGCTACAACGAAACGATCCCGGCGCCGATGCCCGGCAGCCTCGAACTGGTCGAACGGCTCGACGCCGCAGGCGTGCCACTATTCGCGATCACCAACTTCGGGCATGAGTTCTGGGAAGACTTCCGCCCGACCCAGCCGATCTTTGATCGTTTTCAGGGCATCATCGTGTCGGGGACCGAAAAGCTGATGAAGCCCGATCCCGCGATCTATCGCCTCGCCATCGAGCGATTCGGGATCGATCCGGCGGAGGCGCTGTTCGTCGATGACGTGGCGGCGAATGTCGCGGGGGCCGAATCACTCGGCATCGCCGGCCATCTGTTCAACGGCGCGGCGATGCTCGAACAGGATTTGGTCCGGCGCGCCTATTTGGCCGCCTGATCGAAGCGTAGCACGAGGCGCCGCGTCGTGGTGATCGGCGCGGTAAAGCTGCCGTCGGCCTGCGCGCGAAGATCGGCGATGCCGAACGGATTGACGATCCCCGCGCGCGCCAGACCGCCTTTGGGGTCAAGCCCGATGAGCGTCAGCGGCGCGTCGGCCCGCTGCATCGCGGCGCCGAAATAGGCCAGCATTGCGGGGTGTTGCTCCGCGGTGCCGACGCACAGCCCCGCCTCGACCCGGAATCGCACCGTGCCTTCGACTGCTGCTTCGCCGAAAGTGCCGCTGTAACGCCGGGCGTCGATCGGACAGGCCGCGTCCACCAGCCCGGCGGGGATGGCACGAAAGGGGGCTGCGATCATCTGCGCAGTCGGCTCCATACGCGACACCCACGACGCATTGGAAAGCACGCTGACTGCCGTGCGCTCGCCGCGCCACAGGCCGAGCGTGCTGCGCGCTCCAAGCGCCACGCCATTGTGGTGGACGAAGGGCGCGCCATCGGCATCGCCGCCGATGCGCCAGCCGAAACCAACCTCATAATCATCCTCGCCTGCCGTTTTGCCATCGGCGAGCTTCACCGGCACGAGCATCGCATCAAAGGTTTCGGGGCGCACGACGCGGCCGTCGATCATCCGCCCGCCGAAGCTTGCGACCGCGCTCGCGGTGCCGCTTAGCCCGCCGCCACCCCAGGTGTAGCTGAAATCGTGGCGCGGCACTTCGGCGAGGCGCCGCTGGTCGAAGCCATAGGCGCGCGAGGCGTCGGCGTCGCCGCTGTCGGTCGCGTCGGCGCGGATCGCGAGCTCCGGCGCAACCTCCTTCGCGACATAGTCGGTAAAGGGGCGTCCAGTCTTTTCCTCGACCAGCGCGCCGAGCAAGGTATAGCCCCACGACGAATAGCTGTAGGCGGTCCCCGGCGGGCGCAGCAGGTCGCGTTCGGCAAAGATAGCGACCGCGTCACGCCCGGTGGCGTAATGACGCGATCCGCGATCCGCATCGACCGCCTGATAATGCGGCAGGCCCGAGACATGCGCCGCGAGCTGGCGCGGGGTGATGGGCGCCCAATGTGAGCCGAGCCATGGCAATTGGCGCTGCATGGGCGCGTCGAGATCCATCCGGCCTTGTTCGGCGAGCTGGCCTACCGCGGCGACGGTGAATATCTTCGACACGCTCGCTAGGCGGAACAGCGTATCGCGCGTGACAGGAAGGCGGCGCTCGACGTCGCGCAGCCCGCTCGATCCCTCCCAGACGATCTGCCCCTCCTGCCAAACAGCGGCACCCATGCCCGGCACGCCGTTGCTCTCGCGCAGTGTATCGAGCAGGCGCTGGGCGATGGTCGCCGCGTCGGCGACCGTTTCGGCATGGGCGGTTGATGCGCTCGCCAGCAAAGCCATCAGGCCTGCAACGCACGCGGTCGATCTTGTCGTCATTCCGTCTCTCCCTCGGTAAAGGGGAGGCGGTGATGGCGAGCTGTCGCACCGATGTGCCGAAATGTCGCGCGCTTGTCGCAGACCTCCGGACTATCGGTACCGGTACCTTATTTTTCGACGCCGAGCTGCGTCAGCACAAAGGCAAATTCCTCAGCGTCCTCGCGCAGCGCGCCCCAGCGGCCCGATTTCCCCGCATGGCCCGCGCCCATGTTGGTGCGCAGCAGCAGCTGGGCGTCGTTGGTGCGCGTGGCGCGGAGCTTGGCGACCCACTTGGCCGGCTCCCAATAGGTCACGCGCGGGTCGTTGAGCCCCGCCGACACCAGCATCGGCGGATAGGCTTTGGCGGTGACATTGTCGTAGGGGCTGTAGCTCAGCATGAAGTCGAACGCCGCCTTGTCGGTGATCGGATTGCCCCATTCGGGCCACTCGCCGGGGGTCAGCGGCAGCGTTTCGTCGACCATCGTGTTGATCACATCTACAAAGGGCACGCCTGCGAGCACCGCGCCCCACAATTCGGGCGCTTCGTTATAGACGACGCCCATCACCTGCCCGCCCGCCGAGCGGCCTTCGATCGAAATCTTGCCCGCGCTGGTATATTTCGCGGCGATCAGCCCTTTGGCGACGTCGATGAAATCGTTGAAGCTGTTCTTGCGCGCGGTCGTCTTGCCCGCGAGATACCAGGCGCGGCCCAGATCGTCGCCGCCGCGGACATGCGCGATCGCATAGATCATGCCGCGATCGACGAGGCTGAGGCGGGTGGTCGAGAAACCCGGCGGGACGCGGTAGCCATAGCTGCCATAAACATAGAGGTGCATCGGCGCACTGCCGTCGCGCGGCGTGCCCTTCTTATACACCAGCGACACAGGTACCGAGGTGCCGTCGCGTGCGGGCATGTTCACCAATTCGGTTACATATTCATCATGATTGTAACCGGATGGGATCTCCTGCACCTTTAGCGTTTCAAGTTTTTTGCTCGCGATATCGAAATCGAACACCGTGTCGGGGGTAACCATCGATTCATAGTCGAGTCGCAGCTTGTCCTGATGATATTCGGGATTGTCGCCGAGGCCTGCGACATAAGTCGCCTCGGGGAATCGGATCCGGCCTGGAGTCAGCGGCGCGTCGTAACGGCGGATATCGACCTGATCGACGCCCTGTTCGCGCGCTTCGAGGACGAAATAGTCGCGGAAGATCGCGAGTCCGGTGATGTAGCTTTCGTCCGAACCGGGGATCAGCGTTGTCCACTCGCCAGGCTTGGCGAGGCTCGCGGTGGCGACGCGGAAGTTGGCGTGTTCGTCGTTGGTGTAGATATAGAGCGCTCCCTCGCGCTCATCGACGCTATATTCGCGGCCCTTCTGGCGCGCGGAGACGAGCAAAGGTTTGGCTTCAGGATTGTCGGCGGGGAGGAGATAGACCTCGCTCGTCTCGTTATCGCCCGTCGCGATAACAATATAATTGTCCGCCGCGGTCTTGCCGATGCCGACCCCGAAACCGATGTCGGCCTCCTTATAAAGCAATTTGTCGGCGCTCAGCGGGGTACCGAGCTTGTGCAGGCGGACATTGTCGGTGCGCCAATTCTCGTTGGCGAGACCATAGAGCAACGCGTCGCTGTTCGCGGTCCACACCAGCGACGACAAGGTGCCGGGGATCACGTCGGGCAGCGCTTTGCCGGTGGTCAGATCGGTGAAGCGCACTTCGAAGCGTTCGGAGCCATTGTCGTCGACGGCATAGGCCATCAGCTTGCCGTTCGGGCTGACCGCCACGTCGGACAGGCGGAAATATTCCTTGTCCTTCGCCATCGCGACTTCGTCGAGGATGAGGACTGCATCGCCGCCCGCAACGGGTTTGCGATACCATTTTTTGTACTCGGCGCCCTCTTCATATTCGACCCAATAGATCCAGTCGCCGTCCTTTTGCGGCACGCTCGAATCAGCCTCCTTGATCCGGCCCTTCATTTCCTGAAACAGCGTTTCGACCAGCGCCGCATGCGGCTTCATCGCCGCGTCGAAATAGGCGTTTTCGGCCTTCACATAGTCGAGCACATCCTTGTCATCGATCACCGGATAGCTCTCGTCCTTCAGCCAGTGATAGGGATCGGACAGTGTTTTGCCGTGCAGCACCGTCTCGTGCGGGCGCTTCTCGGCGACCGGGGCGGCGGGCAGGGCAGGGGTCGGGCTGGTCAAGGCGGGGGCTTTCTGTTGGGCAAGCAGGGGTGATGATGCGACAAGCGGGGTGGCAATTGCCGCCAGAAACATCCAAATAGCGCGCATCGATAAATCCCCCGCGGTGTCGCCCGAAATGGGCGGGATCGTCAGCGATGTAGAAACAAGGAACGTCCGATGTCCAGCGTCATCCATGCAGAACGTCTTGCCCGTGTCCGCGCCGCACTGACAGCGCAAGGCCTCGACGGCTTTGTCGTGCCGATCAGCGACGAGCATATGAGCGAATATGTCGGCGACTATGCGCAGCGCATGGCGTGGCTGACCGGCTTTGGCGGTTCGGCCGGGACGGCGGCGGTTCTGCCCGAAAAGGCCGCGGTGTTCATCGACGGGCGCTACACGGTGCAGGTGCGCGATCAGGTGGACGGGGCGCTCTTCGACTATGTCGGCGTGCCGCAGTCGAGCGTGGGCGAGTGGCTGGGTGCGCATGTCAGCGCGGGGCAGAAGGTCGGCTTCGATCCCTGGCTGCACGGCATCGATTGGGCGCGGTCGCTGGGCCGGGCTTTGGTCGCCAAGGGCGCGCAGCTGGTGGCGGTCGACAAAAACCCGCTCGACGCGGCGTGGGACGACCAGCCGGAGCCAAGCGCGGCGCCGGTTGCGGTGCATGACGTTGCGCTTGCCGGGCAGAGCGCAGTCGAGAAGCGCGAAGTGATCGCCGACTGGCTGAATGCGAACGGCCTCGACACCACGGTGATGACCGCGCTCGATTCGGTCGCCTGGACCTTCAATATTCGCGGGAGCGACGTCAGCCACACCCCGGTCGGGCTGGCCTTTGCGTTGCTTCATGCCGACGCCACCGCCGACCTGTTCATCGCGCCCGAAAAGGTCACTGATGCGGTGCGCGCGCATCTTGGCAACAGCGTTCGCATCCATGATCGGGACGCGTTCGAGGCGGCGCTCGCCGACCTCAAGGACAAGAAGGTCGCGGTCGATCCCGACCGGGCCGTGGCTGCGATCTTTACCGCGCTGGACGCCGCCGGGGCGAAAATCGAACGCCACCGCGATCCGGCGGTGCTGCCCAAGGCGATCAAAAACGACGTCGAACTCGGCGGCACGCGCGCCGCGCATGTCCGCGATGGCGTCGCGGTGTCGCGCTTCCTGCAATGGATGGAGGATGTCGCGCCGCAGGGCGGGCTCGACGAGCTTGGCGCCGCCGCGAAGTTGCGCGCGTTCCGTGAGGAGGGCGGCGGGCTTGTCGACCTGTCGTTCGACACGATCTCGGCCGCGGGGCCGAACGGTGCGCTGCCGCACTACAAGGTCGACGAAAGCACCAACCGCGCGATCGAGACCGGGACGCTGTATCTGGTCGATTCGGGCGGACAATATGCCGACGGGACGACCGACATCACGCGCACGATCGCGATCGGCGCGCCGACCGCCGAAATGCGCCGCCGATTTACCCAGGTTCTGAAGGGCCATATCGCGCTCGCCACCGCCCGCTTTCCCAAAGGCACGCGCGGTAGCCAGCTCGACATCCTCGCGCGCCAATATCTGTGGGCCGACGGGGTCGATTATGCGCATGGAACCGGCCACGGTGTCGGTACCTATCTGGCGGTCCACGAAGGCCCGCAGCGCATCGCCAAGCCCGCGGGCGGGCAGGCGGGGACCGAGGAGCCGCTGCACGCGGGGATGATCCTGTCGAACGAACCGGGCTATTACAAGGCGGGCGCCTTCGGCATCCGCATCGAAAATCTGGTGATCGTGGTGCCGCTCAGCATTGATGGCGCCGAGGAGGATATGCTGGGGTTCGAGACGATCACCTTTGCCCCGATCGCGCAGAATCTGGTCGAAACCACGCTGCTGTCGCCCGCCGAGGCCGACTGGCTCGACGCCTATCATGCTGCGGTGTTCGCCAAGTTGGCGCCGGGGATGATAGACGACGACCGCGCCTGGCTCGCAGCTGCCTGCGCGCCGCTCGACCGCACCCCTGCCGCGCTTGCGGCGTAAGCCGGTGTTGGACCGGAGCAACTGGGATGTGCCGCTGGGCGATTTTCGCGTCCACGAAACGGTGCGGGTACGTTTCAATGAAATCGACGGTCAGAACATCGTCTTCAACGGCAATTATCTGGTCTATGCCGATATCGGAGTGACCGAATATTTCCGCGCGCTCGGCGAAGGCCAGCCCGGACCCTATTTTCACCAATATGGTACAGATATTCGCGAGACGCGGTGCGAAATCGAATATCATGCCCCGGCACGGCTGGACGAGCAGATCACCATCGCGGCGCGGGTCAGCCGGTTCGAACGGACGAGTTTCACCGTCCATTGCGCGATTTTTCGGGGTTCCGAAAGGTTGACCGATATCGCGATCAGCTATGCGCATATCGACCTCGACAGCGGCGGGGCGACGCCGCTGCCCGGCAGTTTCATTGCCGAGGTGCGCCGATTCGAAAAGCGGACGCCGCTGCAAGCGTGATTCGCGAATCGCCGGGCGAGTGCGAATATTTGCATCTCTCAACCAAAAAGGTCGAAAAAAAGGGCCACCCGAGGGTGGCCCATGAAAGTTTTGGGAGAGGATGCCTAAAAGGCATGCTCATATTGCAGCGCACAAAAAATTGTGCAACTGCGAAATAGACATCTGCTATTGCATTTTTTGCAATCGTTGGCGCGACTGGCAATCGTTCGGCGCAATCGTTGCCCCCCTCGCAAATTGTCGCGACATCGCCTAAATTGGGCGAATGGGAATGTTCAACACTGTTGATGTCGGCGGCGGCCTGTCCGATTTCTGGACCTATATCCGCGAACCGCGCCCGCATCGCTGGGCCAGCTGGGGGATCGCGATCACGCTGCCCATCGTGATCTTCTACGGCTTTTCCGAGCATCTCATCCCTTATGAGAAAGAGAAGACCAAGATCATCTACTTCGAAAACTGGAGCCAAGACCGCAGCGCGGCCGAGATTCGCGCCGAATGGGTCGCGCGCGCCAAGGCCACGACGCGCGCCAATGCCGAAAAGCGCGCCGAATATCAGCGGCTGGCCGACATGATGGGGGTCGACTATGATTCGGCTGAGGCCGACAAGGTGACCCGCGAAACGCTGGGCGAAGCGGAAGCGGCGGCGGCGAAACAGAAAAAGCCGGTGGTCGTCCAGCGCTCGACCCTCGCCGAGCGCGCGGCGCGCGGGTCGCCATCGCAGGTCGCCGACTGAGCGCATGCAGCGACCACCCGCCGATACGGACTGGATGGCAGTCGCCATCGCGCTGTCGCGGCGTGGTCGGCCGGTTTCGGTACCCAATCCCAATGTCGGCTGCCTGATCGTCAAGGACAGACGAGTTATCGCGCGCGGTTGGACCCAGCCGGGCGGTCGCCCGCACGCCGAGGCGGTCGCGCTGACTGCGGTGGGTGACGCAGCGCGCGGCGCCACCGCCTATGTCACGCTAGAACCTTGCGCGCACGCCAGCGCACGCGGACCGTGCTGCACCGATGCCCTGATCGCGGCGGGTATCGCGCGGGTGGTGGTTGCGGCGCAGGATCCCGATCCGCGGACCGACGGTCAGGGCATCGCCCGATTGCGGGCGGCGGGGATTGAGGTCGTCACCGGCGTGCTGGCCGCCGAAGCGCGCACCGCGATGGCGCCTTGGTGGACGCGGCAGGTTGCTGGGCGGCCGTTTGTCACGCTCAAGCTTGCGACGTCGCTCGACGGGTGCATCGCGATGGGCGACGGGTCGAGCCGCTGGATCACCGGTAACCGCGCGCGCGCGCATGGGCACCTCGAACGCGCGCAGCATCAGGCGATCCTCGTCGGGCGCGGGACGCTGGTGGTCGACAACCCTAGCCTCGACGTGCGGTTGGCGGGGCTGGAGGGTCGCAGCCCTGCCAAGCTGCTACTGACTTCGGGCAAGGCGCCTGACGGCTGGAAAGCCGTTGCTTCCCCCGAATCGATCGACGGCGTCGATTCGGTGCTGGTCGAGGGCGGCGCCGGGGCCGCGTCGGCCTTCCTCGCCGCCGACCGCGTCGACCGGCTTTTGCTCTACCGCGCGCCGATCCTGATCGGCGGCGGCAAGCCCGCACTGGGCGACATCGGGCTGACCGATCTGTCGCAAGCGCATGGCCGTTGGCGCCTGACCGACAGCCGCCTGCTTGGCAGCGACCGACTCGATGTTTACGAGCGGGTCAGAGAAGGATAACGCGCCCCATGTTCACCGGCATCATCACCGACATCGGCACCGTTCGTTCGCGCGAGGATCGCGGCGACACGCGGCTGGTCGTCGCCACCCGCTATGACACCGCGACCATCGACCTCGGCGCCTCAATCGCCTGTTCGGGGGCGTGCCTGACCGTCGTCGACAAGGGAGCCGATGCGGACGGGCATTGGTTCGCGATCGATGCGAGCGCCGAAACGCTGGCGTGTACCGCGCCGGGGATGTGGGACGCTGGCCGTCGCCTGAACCTCGAACGCGCGCTGAGGGTCGGCGACGAACTGGGCGGGCATATCGTCACCGGGCATGTCGATGCGGTGGGGACCATCGTGTCGGTCGTGCCGGTCGGCGACAGCGTCACGGTCACCGTCGCGGCGCCCGCGGCGCTGGCGGCGCATATCGCGCCGAAGGGATCGATCACCGTCGATGGCATATCGCTGACGGTGAACGACGTGACCGACCAGCCCGATGGCAGCGCACATTTCACCCTGAACATCATCCCGCACACGCAGGCGATGACAACGCTGGATGAGGCGGCAGCGGGGCGGTCGGTCAATCTCGAGATCGACATACTCGCGCGCTACCTGGCGCGGATGCAGGCGCGCGGCACCTAACTCCTCGTTGTCATTGCGAGCGAAGCGAAGCAATCCAGGGGCGGCTTACGCACACTCTGGATTGCCGCGTCGCCTTTGGCTCCTCGCAATGACGGGCTTTGGGGCGGATTAGCCCTCGACCCACCCCGCCGCCAATTCAGGGTCAGCCGCCACCATCGACCGTCGCATCGCGAGCCTTCCGATCCGCAACAGTTCGGCCTTGCGCCGCGCAGGGGCGAGGTTGCAGCTCGCTGCTTCGCGCACCACCGCGGCGCCATAGCGGTCGGCGATGATCAGGCCGGAGGTTTCGGGACGATAATCGGGGGCGCCGAGAATCGCGGGGTCGAGTCCCGACGCCAGCGCCCAGTAAAAATTGTCGCACCAGTCGCAATAGTCGGGCCATTTGCCGTCGCCGTGCAGGTCGGCGCGGCTGACCTTGATCTCGACGATCGTGATATTGCCCTTGGCGTCGATTGCGGTCAGGTCGGTGCGTCGCCCGTTGGGCAGTGGTACCTCGGGAATCGCGACCAGCCCCTGCTGCGCGAACAGGCGGCACACGCCGCGCGCGACGTCCGCGGCGGTGATCTGTTCGCTCAGCATCGTGTCAGTTTATCGTCAGAACGGAACGTCGTCGTCCAGATCGTCGTCGAAGGGCGGGCGCCCGCCGCCCGAACCACCGCTGCTGCCGCCCGACGATGCGCCGCCGCCTTGGTTCCAGCCGCCGCCCGAGCCACCGCCCGACCCGCCGCCACTGCACCAGCTATCCTCGCCGCCACCGCCGCGCGATCCGCCACCACCGCCGCCGGGCGCGCCGTCGAGCATGGTCAGATTGCCGCCCATGCCCGCGATCACCACTTCGGTGGTATATTTGTCGTTGCCGTCGCGGTCCTGCCATTTGCGGGTGCGCAGCGAGCCCTCGATGTAAACCTTCGAGCCCTTTTTCAGATAGCGTTCGACCACGCCGACCAGCCCTTCGCCGTTGATCACGACATTATGCCATTCGGTGCGCTCCTTGCGCTCGCCGGTCATGCGGTCTTTCCACTGTTCAGAGGTCGCGATGCGGATGTTGGCGATCTTGCCGCCATTCTGGAACGACTTGATTTCGGGGTCGGCGCCCAGATTGCCGATTAAAATTACCTTGTTGACGCTGCCAGCCATGCCGCTCCGCTCCGCTTGAATGTTGGAAGGATCAGCCTAGTCCAAAGGCAACGGCTGTCCAGTATGTGATGCCAGCAGCGGCATAGGCGAGCGCGAACAAATAGCCAACCATGAACAGCGGCCATTTCCACCCATTGGTCTCGCGCCGGGTGATCGCGATCGTCGAAATACATTGCGGCGCGAACACGAACCACGCCAGGAACGCGAGTGCGGTGGCGATGCTCCAGCGGCCCTGCAAGCGTTCGCTCAGCGACTGCGCCATCGCTTCCTCATCGTCGCCCGCCTCGATCGCGTTGGCGGTGGCGAGCGCCGATACCGCAACCTCGCGCGCCGCCATCGCGGGGATCAGCGCGAGCGCGATGTCATGGTTGAACCCGATCGGTGCGACGACGACTTCCAACCCGCTCGCGATACGCCCGGCGACGCTGTAGTCGACCTGGCTTTCGCTGCTGCCCACCGGCACCTTGGGATAGCTGAGCAACAGCCACAGCGCGATGGTGGTGACAAAGATGATCGTCCCGGCGCGGCGGAGGAAGATCCACGCACGCTGCCACAGCGCAATGCCGACATCGCGCAGTCGCGGCCATTGGTAACGCGGCATTTCCATCATGAAGCCCGCGGCATTGCCCTTGGCGACGGTGCGGCGCAGCACCAGCGCGACGACGAGCGCGCCGACGATGCCCGACAGGTAGAGGCCGAACAGCACCAGTCCTTGCAGCCCGACGGGCGAGCCGCCGACATTGGTGTTCGGAATGAAGGCGCCGATGATCAGCGTGTAAACGGGCAGCCGCGCCGAACAGGTCATCAGCGGCGCGATCAGGATCGTCGTCAGCCGGTCCTTGGCATCGGGGATCGCGCGCGTCGCCATGATGCCAGGGACGGCGCAGGCAAAGCTGGAGAGTAACGGGATGAAGCCGCGCCCCGACAATCCGACCTTGGCCATGATGCCGTCCATCAGGAAGGCGGCGCGGGTCATATAGCCCGTCGCCTCAAGCAGCAGGATGAAGAGGAACAAGATCAGGATCTGCGGCAGGAAGACGATGACCGACCCGACCCCGCCGAGGATCCCTTCGATGATCAGCCCGCGCAGGAAGCCGTCGGGCAACGCGGCATCGACCGCGCCCTGCAAGGCGGCGATGCCGCCCTCGATCCAGCCGATCGGGGCTTCGGACCAGGCATAGACGCCCTGGAACATCACAAACATCAGTGCGAGCAGGATCAGGAAACCGGCGACCGGATGCAGCACGATCGCATCGACGCGCCCCGTCCAGCGCCGCACCGGGGTTTCGGACAGCGTGGCGGCGCGCGCGATCGCCTTGGCGCGCTGGTGCAGCGCGACATCGGATGGCGGCGGCGCGGACTGCGCCGTGGCTTGCGTCTGGTGCGACAGGATCGCGCCGTCGACCGCGGCGAGCAGGTCGGTAAGCCCGCGCTTGCGCACCGCAACCGTCGGCACCACCGGCACCCCGAGCTCGCGCGATACAATGGCGGCGTCGAGCGCCAGCCCGTCGCGCTCGGCGAGGTCGAGCATGTTGAGCGCGACGACCGTCGGCAGCCCGAGCGCGATCAGTTCGAGCGCGAAACAGAGGTGATTGTCGAGATTGGCGGCATCGACGACAACGATCAGCGCGTCGGGGCGGCGCTCGCCCGCCTGCTGGCCCAGCACCACATCGCGCGTCACCGCTTCGTCGGGGCTGGCGGGGGTCAGGCTGTAACTGCCCGGCAGGTCGACCAGCGACATCGGCCGCCCGTCGGCAAAGCTGGCATGACCCGCCTTGCGTTCGACGGTGACGCCCGGATAATTGGCGATCTTCTGCCGCGCGCCGGTCAGCGCGTTGAACAGGCTCGATTTGCCGGCATTGGGATTGCCGACCAGTGCGATCGTCGGGATGGCGGCGGTCATGGCGCGGTCGGCGCCACTTCGATCATCGCCGCCTGCCGCGCGCGGATGATCACCTGCATCCGCCCGATCGACAGCGCCAGCGGATCGCGCGAAAACAGGCTGCCGCGGTGCAGCGGGGTCACGTCAATGCCCTCCATCAACCCGAATTCGCGTAGCCGCCGCCCCTCGTCATGCGACATCTGGTCCCAATCGATGCGGGATATGCGAACAGCCACGCCGAGCTTGGCGGAATCGAGCTTTGGGTTCATTTGCTAGCGATTATCAATAACAGGCGAGCGGCGCTAGTCCCTTGTGCGTCGCGGCTAGCGCCCCGGATAACGCAGCCGCCCGACAAAGCGAGCAAGGCTGGGGCGTTCGATGCTGCGCGACGCGCGGCGATATTTCCAGCTTTCGAAGCGCATGACCTGATCGATCCTGCGCGCGAGGAAGGCGCGGGTGTCGGCGAAGCCGTCGCGCTCGTCGTTGAGGAACACCGCCATTGTCGAGGCGTAGACCGCGCCGAGGATCGCGCGTTTGCTGTAATGATTATAGTCGGTCGCGGTGTCGCCCGCGAGCCGCCACATAATGTCGGCGCTGCGCCAGCCGAGCTTGGCCGCGAACGGCACGTTGGTGGGCAGCGCCAGCAAAGCGAGCGCACGGCGCAGCGATTCGCGGTCGGGGGCGAGCAGGTCGATGCGCGTTTCGACCAGCGCGGTGATCCGTTCGCGGATCTTCAGCGCCGCCAGTTTCTCGGCCGGCCATCTCGCCGCCATGCGATCGTCGATGTCGGCGAACCAGGCATCAATCATATCGCGCCCGCCGCCGGGAAAGGCGAGGCGGGCGACATCGGGATCGACGGCGATGCGGCGCGCGGCGTCGGCAAGCGCGGCGGCGCCGAAACCGTCGAACGCTGCCGACTGCGCGATCAGCGGCGCCAGCGCAGCGCGAACCTCGTCGAGGGTCGGATCGGCGGGAAGGATCGAGGCCATGGCGATCAGATAGGCGCTGTTCGGCGACTCGGCAACCGGATCAGCACCAGCGCCGCGCCGACCATCATGCCCCCGAAAATATCGATCGGCCCGAGCATCTCGCCAAACGCCAGCCATCCGGCGAGCGCGGCGACCGCGGGCTGAACGAGCAGCGTGAGACCGATGACGAGCGGCGAGAAGCGCGGCAGCGACCAGGTCATCAGTCCCTGCCCGATAATCTGGCTGGTCAGCGCGAGCAGGATCAGCGGGGTCCAGTTATGCGGCATGATCGTCTCACCCAGCGCCAGCGCCGTGCCGAGCAGGATGGGGACGCAGACGAGCGAAGAAATCGCCAGCGCGGTCCAGGGTTCGAGCGTCCCGCGCACCCGCAGCATCAGGAGGACATAGACGGTGTAAAGCACCCCCGCGAGCAGGCTGAGCAGGTCGCCGATCAGATAGGCGGGCGACAGTTCGTAACTTTGCCCCATGAGCAGCGCCGATCCGGCAAAGGCGAGCAGGATCGCGAGCGCCTGGCACCCGCGCGGCCAGCTGCGAGCGAGGAAAATGCCCCAGATCACCAGCAGCAGGCTGGCGCAATTGCCGAACAGCGTCGCGTTGGCGACCTTGGTCTGGAGGATGCCGATGTGCCAGGCGGCGAGGTCGAGCGCGAAAAAGATGCCCGCGGCGCTGGCAACGACGATGGCGTTTCTGGGCGGCAACCGCCCGCCGCTCTCGCGCCACGCGAGCGCGAGCAGGAAGGGCAAGGCTATCGCCATGCGCCAGAAGGCCGAGGCGGTCGGTCCGGTGTCGGCGAGGCGGACCAGCAGCGCACCGATCGACAGCGAGATATTGCCCGCGAGCAGCGCCAGAAACGCCCAGCGCCCTACGCCCGGCGGTGCGGTGTCTTTCTCGTCGAGGCTTTCGATCTTGGCTGTCATTTAGATTTTCTTTTGATACTCACCATTGTGCAGGCACCGCGGCGACCATAGCTTTGCGGGCCATAGCGGCGCCCCGAACGGTCGTCGCCGGAAATTTGAAACGTGGAGGATTTATGGCCGTATCGCTTTTCGACCCGATCAAGCTCGGTGCCATTGCGGCGCCGAACCGTATCATCATGGCGCCGCTGACCCGCGGCCGCGCCGCCGCCGGTTTCGTCCCGACCGAACTCGCGGTCGAATATTATCGCCAGCGCGCCTCGGCAGGCCTTATCATTTCGGAAGCGACGGGCATTTCGCAGGAAGGCCTCGGCTGGCCGTCGGCCCCCGGTCTGTGGACCGATGCGCAGGTGGAAGGGTGGAAGCCGGTCACCGATGCCGTGCATGCCGCTGGTGGCCGCATCATAGCGCAACTTTGGCACATGGGCCGCCTCGTCCATTCGGTGTTCAACGATGGCAAGCCGCCGGTGTCGGCGTCGGCGACGCAGGGCGAAGGCCGCGCGCACACCCCGGTCGGCCGCCGCGATCTGGAAGTCGCGCGCCCGCTCGAGCTCGCCGAAATTCCGCGCCTGATCGCCGACTACGCCAAGGCCGCCGAGAATGCGAAGCGCGCCGGGTTCGACGGGGTCCAGCTTCACGGCGCCAATGGCTATCTGATCGACCAGTTCCTGCGCGATAACAGCAATTTGCGTGATGATGATTATGGCGGCCCGGTCGAAAACCGCATCCGGCTGTTGCGCGAAGTCACCGAAGCCTTGATCGGCGTCTGGGGCGCCGACCGCGTTTCGGTGCGCCTGTCGCCCAACGGCAATTCGCAGGGCGTCGATGACAGCAATCCGGAGCCCCTGTTCACGGCTGCGGCTGCGGCGCTTGATACGCTCGGTATCGGTTTCCTCGAACTGCGCGAACCTGGACCCGATGGCACCTTCGGCAACACCGACGTTCCCAAACAATCGCCCGCGATTCGCAAGGTGTTCAAAGGCCCGCTGATCCTCAACAGCGACTATGACGTCGCGAAAGCTCAAGAGGCGCTGGCGAGCGGGGTGGCGGACGCGATCGCCTTTGGCCGCCCCTACATCGGTAACCCCGATCTGGTCGAACGCATCCAGAGCGGCGCCGAATGGGCCGCGGATAACCCGCAGACCTGGTATTCGCCGGGGGCGGAGGGTTACATCGACTATCCGGCGCTGGTGGACGCGTAAGGCTGATACTGATCCTCCCTGTCGCGCAGCGATGGGGAGGTGGCAGCGCGGAGCGCTGACGGAGGGGCTTTGGCGCGAGGTCGGCGCCCCTCCACCTTTCGCTTCGCGAACGGTCCCCCTCCCCATCGCTTCGCGACACGGAGGAATTAGCTAATTCTTCTCCGCTATCGCCTTGTCGACGATCCCGGCGCCAAGCGGGCCGAGGATGTTGCCGCCGAAACGGAACAGCAAGAAGGCGCCGACGAACAGCAGCAGGGGCTGAATGAACAGCGCGACGATCGCTGCAATCGCCGCGACGACGAACAACGTCAGAAAACCGCCGCTCAGCACCTGCTGTCCCTTGGGGCCAAGCTCGATCGTGCGCGGCCCTTTCGTATCCCACCATTTGCCGGTGACGATCGTCTTGCGGGCGCCGCTTTGCGGTGCGGGACGGTTCGGGATGCGGGCAGGTGCGTTGGCCTTCGGCGCGGGCCGGTCGCTTTGGGCTGGCGACCAAGGGCGTTTGCCCTGCTCGGCCGTCGCGGCGACGACGCGTGGTTTGGCAGGAGCACGCGCTGCCGCTTGCGGCTGGACTGGCGCCGGCCGGGCGCTCAGTCCCGATTCGGCGCGCGCTGCCGCCGACAGATCGGGCGCACTCGTCCGCGGTTCGGGACGGATCGGTTCGATCCCCAGATTGCGGTCGTGAATTTCCATCCGCTCGGCAGCGGTCAGCGGGGTCTGGCCGGTTTCGCGGTCGATCACCACCAGCCGTCCGCCGCGCTCGACGACGGAAAAACGGCTGGGAGGCGCGCTATCAACCAATGCCGAATTGTTCCTTCAGGGCCAGCATGGCGAGCGCGGCCTTCGCCGCTTCGCCGCCCTTATCCTTGCGCGTCTTGTCGGCGCGCGCAAGCGCCTGTTCGTCATTCTCGACGGTCAGGATGCCGTTGCCGATCGCGAGACCGTCGAGCGTCAGCGCCATGATGCCGCGCGCGCTTTCGTTTGACACCACTTCGAAATGATAGGTTTCGCCGCGGATGACGACGCCGAGCGCGACATAGGCGTCGTAGCGGCCGGTGTCGGCAGCGAGCGAGATCGCTGCCGGGACTTCGAGTGCACCGGGGACGGTCACCGTCTCATGGCTGTGTCCATCGGCATCGAGCGCGCTGCGCACCCCGTCGAGCAGCATGTCGTTGAGCTCTGCATAAAAACGGGCTTCGACGATCAGTACATGCGCCATTATGCGGCCTCCCCGGGGATGGAACGTTCGCCGACGACCGACAGGCCATAGCCCTCCAGCCCGACAAGATTGTTGTGCGACGGCGTCAGCAATTCCATTTCGTGGACGCCCAGGTCGGCCAGAATCTGGGCGCCGATGCCATAGGTGCGCAGGTCCATGCCGCCGGTCGGCGGCGGGGTCGCCTCGGCCTCGGCCGATCCGGGCAGCGGGCGCATCAGCATGACGATCAGGCCGGCGCCGGCTTCGCCGATCGCCTCCATCGAGCGTTGCAGGCGGCGCTTCTTTGGGCCGGGGCGACCCATGATGTCGTCAAAGATCGACACCGGGTGCATGCGCACCAGCGTCACCCCGGCGGGATCGACCGCGCCCTTTTGCAGCACCAGATTGACGCTGCCGTCGATCTTGTTGCGATAGGATTTCAGGCGCCAGTCGCCGCCATAATCCGATTCGAAAGGATCGTCGGCGACGCATTCGACCAGCCGGTCGTTGCGGTGGCGGTACGCGATCAGGTCGGCGATCGTCCCGATCTTCAGCCCGTGGCGCCGTGCAAAGGGGATGAGGTCGTCGAGCCGCGCCATCGACCCGTCATCGTTCATGATCTCGCAGATCACCCCCGACGGGTTGAGCCCGGCGAGACGCGCGATGTCGACCGACGCCTCGGTATGGCCAGCGCGCACGAGCACGCCGCCGTCGCGCGCGATCAGCGGGAAGACATGGCCGGGGGTGACGATATCGTCGCGGCCCTTCGACGCATCGATCGCGACCGACACGGTGCGGGCGCGGTCGGCGGCCGAAATGCCGGTGGTCACCCCCTCGCGCGCCTCGACCGAGGTGGTGAAGGCAGTTTCGTGGCGGGTGCCGTTCTGGCGGCTCATCAGTTCAAGTCCGAGCTGGTCGACGCGCGCCTTGGTTAGCGTCAGGCAAATCAGCCCGCGGCCGTGCGTCGCCATGAAATTGACCGCGTCGGGGGTCGCCATCTGCGCCGGGATGACCAGGTCGCCTTCATTTTCGCGGTCCTCGTCATCGACCAGGATGAACATGCGGCCATTGCGCGCCTCGGCAATAATCTCTTCGGGAGTTGCCATCGGCGACAGGTCGCTGCCGTGCGCGAGCCAGTTTTCCAGTTTGCGCAAGGTTTCAGCGGTGGGGTTCCAGCCGGGCGAGTCGAGGTCGCGCAGGCTGTTGGCATGGAGGCCCGCGGCGCGCGCGAGGCCAGAGCGGGACATAGACCCGTCGTCGACAATGCCGCGGATGCGGTCGATGAGCTGTGTGGACATGGTCGCCATGTCTCACACTGTAGTGTGATTGTCAATCAGGATATCACATTGTCCGGATCAATTGGGTCCGATACTGGGTCCAAGGTCGCGTCCGGGCCCGCCGACTTTTGCTTCAAGAATCGTGACGAGCTGCCCGGTGCGGTCGTCGCGCTTGGCATAATCGCGGGCGCTCATGCCCGTGGCATGGTCGGCCTTGTCGGGATTGGCACCGCGCCGCATCAGCAGGCGCACCATCGCGACATTCTTGGTCTGTACGGCGAGAATCAGCGCGGTTTCGCCGCGGCGGTTGGTCTGGTCGACCGGCGCCTTCGCGTTGAGCAATTCCTCCGCGCCGTCGGTGAAATTGAGCAGCGCGGCGTGCATCAACGGGGTCATGCCCTGTTTGTCGGCGATCGCCGGGTCGGCATCCTTCGCGAGCAGGAAGCGCAGCCAGGTTCCGTCGCGGCGCTTGGCGACGATGGCCAGCGCGGTCTCGCCATTTTCGGGATGGCGGGTGTTGATCAGTGCCGCATCATCTTTCAGCGCGTCGGTCGCTTTGGTCCCGTCGCGTTCGCCGACCGCCTGCAAAAAGGCATAGCCCCCCCGGAACTGCGCCTGAACAGGGCCGGGGAGCAGCGCTGCCGTCACGACAAGGGCCAAGAGGAAAGCGGCGAGGCGAAACTCCGCGCGTCGGAACATGATCTGGGTGACCCTTGGCAAGCACCGTCGCAACATCGCGACGAGAATGGTTGATTTTCGCGGGCTAGCCGACCAAGGCTGGCCCCATGATGAATATCGCGAATATGGGACAAAAGCTTGTCCGTGCAAGCCTGATCGTCGCTTTCGGCGCGATGCTGGCGGGATGCAACGCCCCGGCCGATGCGCCGCCCGCGACCCCGCCGCTCGAAGGCGCGCGGATAGGCGGGCCGTTCACGCTCACCGACCAGAATGGCAAAACCGTCCGCGACACGGATTTCGCCGGGAAATATCGCCTCGTCTATTTCGGCTACAGCTTTTGCCCCGACATCTGTCCGATCGACCTGCAAAAGCTGATGCGCGGACTGGCGCAGTTCGAAAAGACCGATCCGGCGCGCGGCGTCAAGATCGCGCCGCTCTTCGTCACCGTCGATCCGGCGCGCGATACCCCCGAGGCACTGAAGCCGTTCGTGGCGCGCTATCATCCGCGCCTGCTTGGGCTGACCGGCACCCCCGAACAGATTGCCGCCGTCGCCAAGGCCTATGTCGTCACCTATCACAAGGTCGATGGCTCGGCCCCCGACCGCTATCTGATGGCACACAGCCAGCTTGCGTTCCTGATGGACCCGGCTGGCAAGCCGCTCGCGCTGCTGCCGCTCGACGACCCATCGACCGATGCCGACGAGGGGGCGCCCGCCGCGGTCGCCGCCGATCTGGCGAAATGGGTCCAGTGACCGGCGCCGCGGCGCCTCGCCCCTTTTGGGAAGCGCCGCTCGCCAGCCTCGACGCCGGGCAGTGGGAAGCCCTGTGCGACGGGTGCGGCAAATGCTGTCTGCACAAGATCGAGGATGAAGATACGGGGCGGATCTATCCGACCAATGTGGCGTGCCGTCTGCTCGACCTCACCACCGCGCGCTGCTGCGACTACAAGCATCGCCGCCGCCATGTTCCCGATTGCCTGACGCTGACCAAGGCCAAGGTCGGTACAATCGAATGGCTGCCGCAAAGCTGTGCCTATCGCCTGCGCGCAGAGGATGAGCCCTTGCCCGCATGGCATTATCTGGTGTGCGGAGATCGCGATGCGGTTCACCGCGCCGGCCAGTCGATTGCCGGCTGGACGGTCAGTGAGGAAATTGCGGGGCCGCTGGAAAATCACCTTGTCGAACGCGTGGTTTAACTCGCGCGCCGAGGCGCCGCACATCCAGGTTGGCGATGACGCCTGGCCGGTGCGCGTCGTCCAGCACGCGCAGTCGCGGCGCTATCGCCTCGTCTTCGACGCCGCGCGCGGCCAGCTGCGGCTGACGGTGCCGCGCCGCACTAACGTCCGCGCCGCGCTCAAATGGGCAAGCGAGCAGCAGGAATGGCTCGCCGAACAGGTGGGCAAGGCGGCGCTGCCGGTGATCGTCGGGCCGGGCGCGTCGGTGCCGTTCCTGGGCATCGATCGCCGGATCGAATGGACGCGGACTGCGCCGCGCGCAATTGCGCTCGATCCTGACGCGCTACGCGTCGGCGGCCCCGCCGAAACGGTGGGGCGCCGGGTCGAGCGCTGGCTGAAAGGGCAGGCGCTCGACCTGCTCGACCGCGAAAGTCGTGAGATTGCCGCGCGCGCCGGGCTGGCCGTCGGCCGCGTCGGGGTCGGCGATCCGCGCAGCCGCTGGGGCAGTTGCACCCATGACGGCGACCTGCGCTACAGCTGGCGGCTGGTGATGGCACCCGACCATGTGCGGCGCGCGACGGTGGCGCACGAGGTCGCGCATCTCGTTCATATGGACCACGGCCCCGCGTTTCATGCGCTGGTCGACGATCTGCACGACGGCGATGTCGCCGCGGCGCGCGGCTGGCTCCGCCGCGAGGGGCGCAGCCTTCACCGCTACCGCTTCTCCGCCTAGACCTTAGTTGAATTCAGCGGGCGGCGGTCGCTGCGGCGGCGCCTTTGTCGCGGCGGGCGGTACCTTTGGCTGCGCACCGTTTCGGGGCGCGGCACCGGGGTCGCCCGATCCACGCCGTCCGGTTTGCTCCTCGATCCATTGCTGGTCGAGCACCGGACCCTCTTCGGGCGGTGGTGGTGCGGCCTCTTCGGGCGGGCGCATGTCATAGGGAAGCTCGATCGGCATGCCATTTTCGTCGACCAGCGCGCCTTCGCCGGGCTCGCCCAGATAAGCCTCGCCTTCATCCTCAAGCTGCCAATCGGGCAGCTTGACCTCGGTGTCGAACGCCTCGACCGGGCGCCGCGCGACCGCGACGCGCATATAATCGGCAAAGGCCTGCGCCGGGGCGCGGCCGCCTTGAAGGCCGCCGACCGCCTTGGCATCGTCGCGGCCCATCCACACCCCGGTGGTCAGTCCGCTGGAAAAGCCGAGGAACCAGCCATCCTTGTTGCTCGTCGTCGTGCCGGTCTTGCCCGCAACGGGGCGGCCGATCTGCGCGGCGCGGCCGGTGCCGGTGTTGACCGCGGTCTGTAACAGGTCGGTGATCCCCGCGGCGACCCAATTGTCGACCAGCACTTGGCCGCGTTCGGCGGGGCGCTGATATAGCAGGCGGCCGTCGGCGGTCGTCACCTTGGTGATACCATAGGGCTCGACCGAAATGCCGCCGCGCGACACCGCGGCAAAGGCGGCGGTCATGTCGATCACGCGAACCTCGGCGCTCCCCAGCACCATCGACGGGTGCGTGTTGACCGGGGTGGTGATGCCGAAGCGCCGCGCCATATTGGCGACCGATGAAAAGCCAACCTCGTCGCCGAGCTTGGCCGCGACGGTATTGACCGAATAGGCAAAGGCGCTGCGCAGATCCATCGTCCCGGCAAAGCGCCCCGACGAGTTGCGCGGCGACCAGCCGTTGATCGTCACCGGTTCGTCGACCACCGGATCGTCGACCTTATACCCCGCCTCGAGCGCCGCCATATAGACGAACAATTTCCACGCCGACCCGGGCTGGCGCAGCGCCTGCGTCGCGCGGTTATAGTTCGACGTGACATAATCCTTGCCGCCGACCATCGCCCGCACCGCTCCGTCGCGGTCGAGCGACACCAGCGCGCCCTGCACCCCGCCGGGGGTATTCGCCTGGATCGACGCCGTCGCGGCGCGCTGCATATTGAGGTCGATCGTGGTGTACACGTCGAGCGCCTCGCTGCCTTCGTCGATCAGCATGTCGAGCTGCGGCAGCGCCCAGTCGCTGAAATAGCGCGCGCTGTTCTGACCGGTTTCCTGCGCCAGTTTGACATTGGCGGGTTCGGCGCTGTCGGCCTGGCTTTGGGTAATCACCCCGGCATCGACCATGACGCTCAGCACCACTCCGGCGCGCCCCAGCGCAGCGGACGCATCGGCGGTCGGCGAGTAACGTGAGGGCGCTTTCACCAGCCCTGCGACCACGGCGGCCTCGGACAGCGACATTTCGGTCGCGCTATGCCCGAAAAAACGGCGCGATGCGGCGTCGATGCCGTAACTGCCGCCGCCGAAATAGACCTTGTTCAGATAGAGTTCGAGGATCTCGTCCTTCGAGAACTTCCATTCGAGCGCCATCGCGAGGATCATTTCGCGCGCCTTGCGCTTGAAATCATAGCTGTTCGACAAGAAGACGTTGCGCGCCAGCTGTTGGGTGATCGTCGAGGCGCCCTGCAGGCGGCGACCGCTGCCCCTGTTCTGCACCGCAACCGCCGCGGCGCGGGCCATGCCGACGGGATCGAGCCCGGGATGATAGCGAAAGCGCCGGTCCTCGACCGCGACCATCGCGTCCTGCATCACCTGCGGCGTTTCGCGTAAGCTGAGCCAGCGACCGTAATTGGGGCCGATCGACAGAAAGACGGTGCCGTCGGCGGCGCGGACGCGGATCGTCTGGCCCGCGGGCGATTTCTTGAGCTCTTCAAAGCTCGGCATCCGCTGCACGGCGATGCCAACCGCGACCGCCAATGCGACAAGCCCGACGACCGCAAGGCCGAGCCCCCAGCGGAACAGCCGCCGCACCCAGACGCGAAAGCGCGACGGTTCGCCGGTGTCGGACGCACGCGGGTCTTTGCCCGAAGATGATGATTTTCCTGACGATGGCGGCTGTCGGTCGCGGCGCAAAGCGATATATTCCTTCCCTCGCTGCGCCCTGTCGCGACAGCCCTTTTGACGTCAGCCCCCCGACGACGGCTGGTTAATCGTCGTCGGTGTTGGCGTCATCCGGCGCGCGCCCCGCGAAGTCAAGCGCCGCGCTGTTGATGCAATAGCGCAGCCCGGCCGGCCCGGGGCCGTCAGGGAAGACATGGCCAAGGTGGCCTTCGCATTTGGCGCACCGCACTTCGGTGCGAACCATGCCGTGGCTGGTGTCGGTCAATTCCTTGACGGCGCCGCCCTCGGCAGGCGCGGTGTAGCTGGGCCAGCCCGAACCGCTGTCATATTTGGTGCGGCTGTCGAACAGCGGCTCGCCGCAACCCGCGCAGCGGTACATGCCGTCACCCTTGTGATCGGTATATTTGCCGGTGAAGGCGCGCTCGGTGCCGCCCTCGCGCAGCACATGATGCGCCATCGGGTCGAGCGCGGCGTCGGGTTTCGGGTCGGTCATGGTGGATTTCTCCCTGAGTGCAGGCCGATGTGCGGCGGCACCTGTGTTGCCGCCAATATCGGATCGAAACCGCGCCGCTGCAAGGGGGCCGCGCTCAACCGTCCCCAATCCGCGTTGCTTGCGACATCCAACGGACGAGCCACGGGAAAGATGACGCGAGCGACGTCAGTGCGCCTGCGATGCGGGGATTCTCGCCGGCGCGCCAGACGGCGTTAGCAATGGCAAAGGGCCGCGCCATGCGTGCCGAGAGCGCGCGCTGAAACGCTGGCGCGGCGCCTGCACCGCCGTGACGCCACGCCGCCGCCGCCGCGTCGCCGCTGGCGAGTGCCAGCCCCATGCCCTCACCCGCGAGGCTGGGGATCACCCCGGCCTGGTCGCCAAGGCGGAACAGTCCGGGCGCGGTATCGGCGGTGCGCCAGCCATAGGGGACATGGCCGATTGCATCGATCTGTTGGGACCAGTCGGCATACGCCAAGCGCTCGCCGAGCATCGGGTGCGCGGCGCCGAGCGCGCGCAGCAGCGCTGCCGGGTCGCCTTCGGCCTCGTCGAGCCGTGACTTGTGGGTCGCCAGACACAGGTTGGCGCTGCCATCCTCCTGCCGCACCAGCCCGGCATAGCCGCGGTCGAACAGGTGGAGTTCGACCGCGTCGCCGATCAGGCGGTCGAGCGCGGTATGGGGCGGCAGCCGCAGCCGCATGCCCATCACCGGGTCGTGCTGTTGCCAAGAAGCGGGTTCGCGCGGCTGCCCACGAAAGCCATGCTTGCCCGATGCAAGGAACAGCGAGGGGGCCGAAAGGGTGGCGCCATCGCGCGTCTGGACGGTGTGGTCGTCGATCGTTGTCGCATGCACCCCGCGCTGCAGATCGGTACCCGCCGCGACCGCCGCCGCCTGCAACACCGTGTCGAGACGCCGCCGCGATACCCCCATCGCCGCTTGCGGCAGGCTGGTCTCGCTACGCCGCGACCCGGCAAACAGCCGCACCCGTCCGACCTGCTGCCCGCCCAGCGCGGCGCGATCGATGCCGAGTGCATCGAGCCGCGCCAGCGAATGCCAGCTCAAAAATCCGCCGCATAGCGCGTCGCCGGTTTCGCGCGTCCGTTCGAGCAGCAGGGTTTTGGCGCCCGCGCGCGCCAGCCCGATTGCTGCGGCGGTCCCGGCAGGTCCGGCACCGATGACGATCGCGTCGGTCACCGGATGTGCTCGACGCACAGCCGATAGGGAAAGCTGCGAAAGATCCGCGCGTCGGTCGCGGTTTCGGGCAAAGCTTCGGCCAGCATCGCCTGCCATTCGGCGCGGCGAAAGCTGCGCCCGACCGACAGCTGGCCGTCGCGGCGGACGACCGGATCGACCAGCGCGAGCGCCGCGAGCAGCGGATAGCCGGCAAAGGGCAGGCGCTGGCGGTGGAGGTCGTTGACCAGCCAGCCGCGCGCGCTCTCGCTGTCCATGAAGCGCAGAAACTCGGTGCGCTGGGCGGGCGTCATATGGTGGGTGACGAGGCTGGAAAGGATGATGTCCCACCCCTGCCCCGCCAGATCGCGATAGTCGCCGGTGACCAACTGCGCCCGCCCGCCCAGGCGGGCTTCGGCGACCAAGGCGCTTTTTGGGTTGAGATCGATCCCGACCAGGTCGAGCGCGACGCCGCGCTTGGTCCCCCAACGGTCGATCCGCGCCAGCATGTCGCCGCTGCCGAAGCCGACGTCGAGGATCCGCCATGGCCTTGTCCCGACCCCGCGCGCGGCGACGCGGTCCAGAAAACCGAGCGTCGGGCGCGCCGCCAGCGTCAGCGCGTTGATCCGCGACAGGTCGGCGAGCACTTTGGCATAGCGGGTGGGGGCCAGCTCGGCCGCGTCCATCTCCTCCTCCGCGTCGATCGGCGCGCGAAGGCTGGTGAAGGGGTTCATGCCGTGAAGCGGATCGCTTCGGCAGCGAGGCCGGGGCCGAAAGCGATCGCCAGCCCGTCGCCCTTCGCATCGCGCGCCATCATGTCGGCGAGCACGAACAATATCGTCGCCGACGACATATTGCCAAAACGCGCGAGCACCGCGCGGCTGTCGGCCAGCGCCGCCGCCGGGACACCGAGCGCCGTCTCGACTGCGTCGAGTACCGAGCGGCCGCCCGCATGAACCGCGAGCAGCGGCGGTGGATCACCCGCCCCAAAGAGCTGATCTCGCACTGCGGGGGCAGACAAGGCTTCACGCAGCCGCCCCGGCACTTCGCCCGACAATTGCATGGCAAATCCGGTGTCGCCGATGTCCCAGCGGATCAACTCGGCGCTGTCTTCCAACGCCAGACTGGCGCCGTCGCCCAATTCGAACCCAACGGAATCGGCCGACACGATTGCCGCCGCCGCGCCGTCGCTGAACTGCAGCATCGCGAGCAGGGGTTCGGGGGCGTCTTCGAGTTGCAGGTGGAGCGTCGACAGCTCGACACTGACGACCAACACGACCGATTGCGGCTCCGACCGGACGATATGCCGCGCGGTGCGCAGCGCGGTGACCCCGGCGTAACAGCCCATGAAGCCGATCAGCACCCGCTCGACCGTCGGGGACAGGCCGAGCCGCCGCGCCAGAATCTGGTCGATCCCTGGCGCGACAAAACCGGTGCAGCTGGCGACGACGATATGCGTGATCCGCGCCGCATCGAACGCATCGCCGAGCGCGGCAATCGCCTGCATCGCGAGGTCGGGGGCATGGTCGGCGTAGGCGCGCATTCGCGCCGAGGTCGGCGGCAGGCCCAAGACGTCGTAAAATCCCCCTGCCGCGACCGGCGAGCCACCCGCCGCCGTGGGAGGCAGCACCGACCAGCGATGATCGATCCCCGACCGCGCGGTCATCCGCGAAAAGACTGCGCGGATGCGCTCGTCGGCGAGCCGCGGGGTCGCCCAGTCGATAAAGGCCCGATGGATGTCGTGGCTCGGCACCGCGGTGGCGAGCGCGTTCAGCCGGGGGGACGGCGGGGGTGTCTGCATCGCGCACATGTGGCCGAAAAGCGGAAAACTAGCCAGCGATTAGCAGCGCGGGCGTTTTACGCGGGGTTAACCATGGTGCAGTTATACGTACCGCTGTGAAACTGCGCCTTTTCCTTGCCTGTGTGCTGATGTTTGCCACCGCGCCCGCCGCGGCGGCGCAGTGCCTGCTCTGTGCGCCCGACAAGCCGGGCAGCGCGGCGGCGCGCGAGGCCGAGGTGCCGCTGCGCGTCGAGGTCGAAACCCGGCTCGACATGGGCCGCATCGCGGTCGGCGCGATGGGCGGCGAGGTTGCGGTCGATCCGGTCTCGGGCGCGCGCCGTCTCAGCGGCGACGTCGTCGATCTCGGCGGTTTTGCGCTGACCGGCACCGTCACCGTGCGCGGCGCGCCCGGCGCCGAAGTGCGCGTCATCCTGCCGACCAGCGTCGATCTGGAGGGCGGTCACGGCCGCACCGCGCGGGTCACTGGCCTGACCACCGACCTGTCTGCCGCCCCGCGGCTCGGCCCCGACGGCCGCTTGCAGTTCCGCTTTGGTGGTCGCTTGCAGATCGCAGGGGCTGACGATGGCGACTATCGCGGCCGGATTCCGGTGACGGTGGAGTATCAATAGGGCGACAAGGCTGAAGCGCTTTGGAGTTTGCCGCGAAACCTCTCCAATCCGTCCCATTCTGTATGGTGGTCCCAAGCTATTGGTGGATCCAATTGGAGAGGGTGATGAAGCTGCGCCTCTTCGAGCGTGGCTTCCATCCGACCGAAGTTACACGCTGCGCACGCGATCACGATGTTATCGAGGAGGCTGTTGCCGCCCCGACTATTCGGGAGGATGTGGTCGAACTGGAGCCACATGCATTGGAATGCCGAGTGCTGGCTATCATTCGTTGATCCCCAACCCACTGCTGACGGGTAGCAAGAGCTGACCAACCGCCTCAATGTCGGGTCGATGACCGGAATACCGCAAAAGCGGCAATGGTACCCATCGCGGGCTATCACCATCGCGCGCGTTGAGGCATTGGGCATCCGCGGTCGTGGCCGATCGGAGAGCGGGAAGTGTGGCGGAGCCTTGGCAATGCTCAAGAAACCGTATCGGGCAGTAGCGCCCTTCCCCCATGCTTGTTCCGTGTAAGCTCTAACGATGTCATTGTTTGCGGCGCGAAGGAGAGCGTCAGCGCCGCCCACATCCTCTGCATCGTGTTTTTTGAGAGCTTGCAGAACCTGCTCAGCGGCGAAGAATATCTCGGGTATTGGAGTCGACAAGGAGCGACGGAGGGTCATGGTTACAGTTCCAACAATGGAGCCGATAGCTCCACTTACCCCCGCGCCCCGAACAATGCCGTCCCGACGCGCACATGCGTTGCGCCCAGCGTCGCCGCGGTTTCATAGTCGCTGCTCATCCCCATCGAGCGTCCGGGCAGGCTGTGGCGTTCGGCCAGTTCGTCGAGCAGCGCGAAAAAGGGAGCGGGTTCGATGTCGGCGGGGGGGATTGCCATCAGGCCGTTGATGGTCAGCCCGGCGCCCTTGGCTTCGGCCAGCAACGCGGGCAGGTCGGCGACCTTGCAGCCGCCCTTTTGCTCTTCGTCGCCGATATTGACCTGGACGAACAGCAGCGGCTGCTTGCCCGACTTGTCGCAGGCCTTGGCCAGCGCCTGCACGAGCGACGAGCGATCGACCGAATGGATCGCGTCGAACAGCGCCACCGCTTCGTCGGCCTTGTTCGATTGCAGCTGGCCGATCAGGTGGAGCACCGCGTCCGGGGCTTCGGCGCGCAGTTCGGGCCATTTGGCCGCGGCTTCCTGCACCCGGTTCTCGCCGAAATGGCGCTGGCCCGCGGCGATCAGCGGGCGGATCGCGGTGGCATCATGCGTTTTCGACACCGCGATCAGACAGATGTCGTCGGCGCGCCGCTGCGCGCGCGTCGCCGCGTCGGCGATTTTCGCCTGTACTTCGGTCAGTCTGTCCGCTGCGTCGCTCATCACTCGTCCCATCCCGGCGCGTTGCGTGCGCCTGCGACGCGCCTATAGGAAGGGCGATGGTCCGACGCCACCCCCTGCCGCGCCAATGGCTGTTCAGCGACGAACGGCTGACGGTCGGGGTCGTCCAATTGGCGGCGACGCTGCCGCCAGGCAGCGGGATCGTCCTGCGCCATGACAGCCTGACCCCCGGGGCGCGCTGGCGCCTGTTGCGGCGGCTGATGCGGGTGGCGCGGGCGCGCGGCCTGACGATATTGCTCGCCGGGACGCCCGATAGGGCGCGGCGCTGGGGCTCCGGTGGTGTTCATCTGCGCCAGCATGACGCCCACCGCGCGGCGCAGGCGCACCGGCTGGGCCTGATCGTCACGATGCCGGTGCATGACGCGCGCGAGGCGCGCCATGCGCGCCGTGCCAAAGCCGACGGCGTGTTCATATCGCCGCTGTACCCAACGCGCTCGCATCCCGGCTCGCCTGCACTTGGCCGTGCCGCGTGGCTGCGGTTGGCGCGGCTCGCAGGCGGACAGCCGATCGCGCTGGGCGGGATGAGTCCGGCGCGCGCGCGTCAGCTCACCCGTCGGGCGAGCGAACTCAAACCCGGCTGGGCAGCGATCGATGCGTGGGAAGAAAAAGCGGCGCAGCGGCGACGAATGCTGCGTTGAGATTTGCAGGCCACTCCGGGCCAAATATCAATGCAGGCTAGAAGCGGAAGGCGGTTCCGACATAGACCGCCTGGCTGTCGCGGCGGGTATCGGTCAGCGGCTCGACGCGGTCATCGCTGCGATAGCGGACGCCGGCGGTGACATCGATATTCTTGGTCAGGCGATAGCTGCTGACGACATCGACCGCGGCGGCATCGCCGGGGGCGGTGATACGATCGGTCGCGCCGCTCGGATCGGCCGGGCGGCTGATCATCCGCGTTGCGAAGCGCGATTTCTTTTCGGCCTGTTCCGGCGCCTTGGCGACCGGCAGGTTGCGCAGGTCGGTGCCGCGCGGCAGCGTCGGCGTGACGAATTTCTCGAACCCGACCGACGCGCCCAGATTATAGGCGACCGGGGTGATCGCGATCGGCGCGGTGCGGCCCGCCGCGATGGCAGACGTGCGCGCGGCGCTCGATGCGTCATCGCGGGCGCGAATCACGACCGTGATCGCACGGTTCTTGCGGCTGTCATCGGTGAGCGCGGGGGTGAAGCTGAAGCTGCGGCGCTGTTCGGCCGACATTTTGGCGTAGCGCGCGATCAGGCGCGGATCGCCCGACGCCGGGGTGAACTGGCCGAGCAGGGTTTCGGACAAAGCGGTGTCGCGAATGCGTTCCGAGCGCGACATCGCGGCGAGAGCGGGCGGCAAGGCAAGCGAAACAACCGCCAAAGCGGTGAGACTGCCCTTCCAAAAATGCCGCGGTTTCCGCGTCATAACCCTGCGACTCCAACCCCAAGTGATTCAGGAGATAGGCCTCCTGTGACGATTTTGCCAGTGAATCCCAGTAAATTATTACAGCACAACCGCTTTTCGCCAAAGTTGTTGCGCGATCACCACAGTCGTTCCCGAATCTGACCAGAATCTGAACCGCGACAAGGCGGAAATTGCCGCGCTTGCGGGGCGGCGGCAAGGGCGATAGAGACGCTGGCGATATCGTTCTGCGCCGCGCGGGTCCTGTGATCCGGCAGCGCCCAAAATAGATAAGGTGTTATCGGCATGTCCCAGCTTTCCGTCCTTGCTTCGCGCGGTCGCCGTCCGGTCGCGTTCGCGCTGCTCGGGCTCGCGGCGCTTGGCCTTTCGGCGTGCGCCAGCAAGGACCGGCCGCGCGCCGACCTCGCCGCCAGCCAGGTCACGACAATCGGCGTGAACAGCTATTTGTGGCGCGCCTCGCTTGATGCGCTGTCGTTCATGCCGCTGCTCCAGGCCGATTCGTCGGGCGGCGTCATCATCACCGACTGGTATGCGAACCCGGGCAACCCCGGCGAGCGGATGAAGGTGACGGTGTCGATCCTCGACCGCGATCTGCGCGCCGACGCGCTGCGCGTTGCCGCCTCGCGTCAGGTGGCGCAGGGCGCTGCCTGGGTCGATGCGCCGGTACAGGCGGCGACGGTGCAAAAGCTGGAGGAAATCATCCTCACCCGCGCCCGCGACCTGCGCCGCAGCGCCTTCAAGGACTAATCCGGCGGCGCGGGTTCGCGCCGACACACAGACAAACGGGGTAACCGACGAATGACCCGCGAACCGCGCTTTGGCGCCCTCGCCGCCGACGCCCGCTGGCAAAAGGCGTGGGAGGCGGCGAACAGCTTTGCCACGACCGACAATAGCGACAAGCCCAAGGCCTATATCCTCGAGATGTTCCCCTATCCGTCGGGGCGCATCCATATGGGGCATGTCCGCAACTATGCGATGGGCGACGTGCTGGCGCGCTTCAAGAAGATGACCGGCCACGACGTCCTCCACCCGATGGGCTGGGACGCGTTCGGCATGCCCGCCGAAAATGCCGCGATGGAAAAGGGTGTCCACCCCGGCGGCTGGACGCGCGACAATATCGCCGCGATGCGCGGCCAGCTGAAACGGCTTGGCCTCGCAATCGACTGGAGCCGCGAGCTCGCGACGTGCGATCCCGATTATTATGGGCAGGAACAGGCGTTGTTCCTCGACCTGTTCGCCGCGGGACTGGTGACGCGCAAGGAAAGCTACGTCAATTGGGATCCGGTCGACATGACCGTGCTCGCTAACGAACAGGTTATCGATGGCCGCGGCTGGCGCTCGGGCGCCTTGGTCGAAAAGAAAAAACTGTCGCAGTGGTTCCTCAAGATCACCGACTTCGCCGACGAGCTGCTCGAAGGTTTGGCCGGACTCGACAGCTGGCCCGACAAGGTCCGGCTGATGCAGGAAAACTGGATCGGCAAGTCGCAGGGGCTGGAATTCAACTTCCAGCTTGTCGACGGCGCCGCCGGTTTCGACGTCTTTACGACGCGTCCCGACACGCTGTTTGGCGCCAGCTTTGCCGCGATCTCGCCCGATCACCCGATGGCCGAGCGGATGGCGCAGGACGCGCCTGAGCTGGCCGAATTCATCGTCGAATGCCGTCGTCAGGGAACTTCGGCCGAGCAGCTGGAGACCGGAGAAAAGCTCGGCTTCGACACCGGCCTGACGGTCGAGCACCCGCTCGACCCGGCGCTGCACCTGCCCGTCTGGGTCGTGAACTATGTGCTGATGGATTATGGCACCGGCGCGATCTTTGGTTGCCCGGCGCACGACCAGCGCGACCTTGATTTCGCGCGCAAATATGAACTGCCCGTCCACCGCGTGATCGCCGATGGCGACGAGACGGCGCAGCATTTCACCAGCGACGAAGCCTATACCGGTCCCGGCAAGCTGGTGAACAGCCACTTCCTCGACGGAATGACGATCGACGAGGCGAAGGCCGCGGTCGTCTCGCGCGCTGAGCATGAAGGGTGGGGCAAGGGCACCACCGTGTGGCGCCTGCGCGACTGGGGCGTGTCGCGCCAGCGGTATTGGGGCACCCCGATCCCGTTCATCCACTGCCACGCGTGTGGGACGGTGCCGGTGCCCAAGGATCAGCTCCCCGTCGTCCTGCCCGAAGATGTCGATTTCTCGATCCCCGGCAATCCGCTCGACCGCCACCCCACGTGGAAGCATGTGCGCTGCCCGGAATGCGGTGGCGATGCGGTGCGCGAAACCGACACGCTCGACACCTTTGTCGATTCATCCTGGTATTTCCTGCGCTTCGCCAGTTCGCCGAGCGACCGGCCGTTCGATCCCGAGGTGATCCGCCGCTGGCTGCCCGTCGACCAATATATCGGCGGCGTCGAACATGCGATTCTCCACCTGCTCTACGCGCGCTTCTGGACCCGGGCGCTGCACAAGATGGGGATGATCGACATCGTCGAGCCCTTCGCCAGCCTGTTCACGCAGGGGATGGTGACGCACGAGACCTATAGCCGCGAGCAAGGCGAAGGCCTGCCGCCGCTGTATTTCACGCCGGACGAGATCGAGCGCAGCGCCGACGGCGCGACGCTGACCGCCGATGCCGCCCCGGTGCAGGTCGGCCGCGTCATCAAGATGTCGAAGTCGAAGAAGAACGTCGTCGATCCTGACGCGATCCTCGACCAGTACGGCGCCGACGCGGCGCGCTGGTTCATGCTCTCCGACAGCCCGCCTGAGCGCGACCTGCCGTGGAGCGAGGCGGGGATCGAGGGCGCGTGGCGCTTTGTCCAGCGCCTGTGGCGCTTGTTCGGAGATACCGAAAATGTCGGCGACGGCGGTGAGGACAAGGCGCTGGCGCGCAAGCTGCATCAGGCGATCGCCGGGGTCGGTGCCGATATCGAAGCGCTCGGCTTCAACAAAGCAGTCGCCAAAATCCATGCGCTCGCCAACGACATCGAAAAGGCAAAGCCGTCGGCGACCCGCGCCGAAGCGTGTTTGACCTTGATCCGCCTCGTCGCGCCGATGATGCCGCATCTGGCCGAAGAGGCGTGGGCGGCGCTGCCCGCACCGCAACGCGCGACCACGCTTGTCGCCGACGCCGCATGGCCCACCGCCGATCCGGCGCTGCTCGTCGATGACGAGGTGACGATCGCGATCCAGATGGCGGGCAAGCTGCGCGACACGATGACGCTCGCCAAAGGGCTCGACAAGGATGCGATCGAAGCCGCGGCGCTCGCGCGCCCGCGCATTGCCGAACTGCTGAGCGGTGCGATGCCGAAGAAGGTGATTGTGGTCCCCGATCGGCTCGTGAACATTGTTCCCTGACGCGCGGGTCTTGAAACCTATGGCCCCCACTTCCGTTCGCATCGAGCGAAGTCGAGATGCGTCTGGTACAGCGTCAGCGTGTCTCGACTTCGCTCGACACGAACGGGATTTGGGGGCATCGTCTGACCATGCGTAACCTTCTCATCTCGTCGCTCATCGCCGCCTCGCTGACCCTTGGCGGCTGCGGGCTGCGTCCGCTCTATGCGAACGGCAGCCGCGGCGCGGTGGCGACGGTGCTTGCCGATGTCGATGTCGCGCCCATCGAGGGGCATTCGGGCTGGCTGGTCCGCAATGCACTGCGCGACCGGTTGCAGGCGACGCAGGGCGGGCAGGGCGCCGGCAAGCGGCTGCGGCTCGATGTCCGGCTCGAGGATTCGATCACCGGCTTTGGTGTCCGCGCCGATGATGCGGTGACGCGCGAACGGCGCACCCTGCGCGCCCGCTATCAGCTCGTCGACGCCGCGTCGGGCGAAGTCTTGCTCGACGCGACCGCTGCGCAGGACGCCGGGATCGACGTCGTCGGCAGCGAATATGCAACGATCGCCGCCGAATCGTCGGCGCTCGAACGCCTCGCCTCGGGGATTTCGGACCAGATCGTCACGCGGCTCGCGGTGTTCGCCGATCGCGGCGGCGGCCGGACCGCGACCGAGGCGCCAGCGGCGACGCCCGCGCCAACGCCGTAACCGGCGATGAAGACGGTCAAGCCCGCCGACCTCGAACGCCAATCGCGGCTCGACCCCGCGCTTCGTTTCACCCTGCTGACCGGTCCCGATGAGGCGACGATGGCCGCGGTCGCGAACCATCTGGTCGGCCTTGCGGGCAAGGATGCCGAACGGCTCGACCTGTCGGGTTCGCAGCTCGCGCAGGATCCCTCGCTGCTCGCCGCCGAGGCCGCGTCGATGTCGCTGTTTTCGTCGGCCCGGATCATCCGCCTCGAACTCACCGGCAGCGGCGACGACAGCGTCCCCGCGGTCGAGGCGCTGCTCGCCGCCGACACCGTCATCAACCCGGTGATCGCGACCGGCGTATCGGTCACCGCCAAATCGAAACTGGTCAAGCTGGTCGAAGGATCGAACCACGCCGTCGCCGCGATCTGTTACCAGCCCGACCGCCGCGCGCTGGTCGGCATCGCGATGGCCGCCGCCGAAGACCAGGGGCTGCGCCTCGCCAATGCCGAGGCGCAACTGCTCGTCGACCTCGTGTCGGGCGATCAGGCGCTGATGCGGCGCGAGATCGAAAAAATGGCGCTGTATCTCGACGCCGCGGCCGACCGTCAGCGCCAGGTCACCGCCGCCGATATCGCCGCGCTCGGCGCCGCGACGCATGAGGAAGACGTCAGCGAGTGCATCAATGTCGCGCTGGGCGGCAAGGTGCGCGAGATGCCCGCGATGCTCGCGAAGGCGACCGCGGTGGGGGTTGCCGAAATCCGCATCATCCGCGCATTGGCGATCCGCGCCATGGCGCTCGCGCGGCTGCGCGCCGAGGTCGATGCCGGGGCGCATCCGGCGACTGTCGTCGCGGCGCGCACCAGCGGCATTTTCTGGAAAGAACGCGACGCGGTGACCGCGCAGCTGCGCATCTGGGATTCGGTGCGCGTCGCGCGGCTGATGAGCCGCCTGATCGATTGCGAACGCGCGCTCAAATCATCGGGAACGCCGGGCGGCGTGTTGTTCCGCAAGCTGATGACCGACATCGCGCATCAGGCAGCGCGGGCGCGGTAAAGGGCGTCCGCCGCGGCGCTGATCGGGGCCGGATTGAGCGCGATGACATCAAATCGAATTGCCGTTGCGCGACGTGAAGCAAAGCGCCTCGGCAACCCAGCAGCCCGCGGCAAGCTCCAGCGGCCCCCGTCTGCGCGAGAGCGCAGGCTCTCCCAACAAGAAACCGCCCGCTCACCGACGCGAGCGGGCGGTTCCTGTTTGGTCCTACGCGGTCAGAATTTGCCGCGCAGCGTCACGCCATAGGTCCGCGGTTCGGCCAGGAACTGCGAGAAGATCTGGCGCCCGCCCGGATATTGCGGATCGGCAAACGCGGTGGTTGCCGACGTGGCGCCTTCCTGGAACGGCGAGTTGAACGCGACCTGCGCATATTGCTTGTTGAAGATATTCTGGCCCCAGAATTCGATGCCCCATTTCTCGTCGGGGCCGCGAATGCCGATGCGGGCGTTGAACAGCGCATAGCCGTCCTGCGCCTTTTGCGGGAACAGGTCCGAACCGGTGTTGTAATCGCTGGTCATGCGGCCATCGATATAGACCAGGCCGGTCAGCCCGCTGCTGCCGATGTCGGGGGTCCAGGCGACGCTGCCGGTGGCGACCAGTTCGGGCGCGTTCGACAGATTGTTGCCGGGGAGCAGGCGCAGCGCCTGATCGAGCGGTGCACCCGAGTCATTGCCGACCAGATCGTTGCGATATTTGGTTTTCGCATAGGTCAGGCCCGCGGTCATGCGGAAGCTCTGCGCCGGAACGAGCGAGGCTTCGAGTTCGAAGCCCTCGGTCCGCACGCCATAGCTGACGTCATCGGCCGCGCAGGCGCCGGTCGTGCCCGCCGCCGCGTTAAAGTTTGGCGCGCCGGTGAACTTGCTCTGGTCGCGGTCGCCGCCGTTCAGGCTGGTGTCGCAGCCATTAACGTTCTGGACCAGAAAAACGGTGCCGTTGAACGTGTTCAGCTGGAAGCTCGAGAAGTCCGACCGGAAGAAGGTCAGCCCCATGCCGAACGGACCGGTCGAATATTTGGCGCCCAATTCATAGCTGTGCACCGTTTCGGGGTCGAACTGGAGGTTGCTGACCAGCGCTTGGGCGCCGCCCGAGGCCGCGAACGGCAGGATCGGAGCTTTGAGCGCCGAACGGTCGAGGTTGAAACCGCCCGCCTTGTAGCCGCGCGAATAGCTCGCATAGACCATCAGATCGTCGATGGGCTTGTACGAGAGGATCGCGGTGCCGGTAAACTCGTCCTCGCTGCGCTTGTCGTTGATCGACACATTGTTGAGCTCGGCGGTCGAATTGCCCTGACAGCTGAGGCCGATGAGGGCACCGGCCAGCGCGCGTGCGGTGGCGCTCTGGGTGGGTGTTCCGGCCGTGGTGGTCGTCAGATCGTTGAGAACCAGCCCCTGCACGGTGGTGCAGACCGTGTTGTCGTTGGTAAAGGTCGCTGCGAACTTCTTCTTGTCGTTCGTGTACCGCAGGCCAAAGGTGAAATCGAGCTTGTCGGTGATGTGGAAGATATTGTGGGTGAACAGCGCCCAGTTGTTATCCTCCTGGAAATAGCGGTCGTTGATGCTGCCACGATCGCTGAGGCCGTCGAGCGCGCTTAACGCTGCGACGATATCCGGACCCGACGCGCCGGTTGCACCCGCAAGCGTCGCCTGCCCGACGCCGGGAATGACGCACGATGGGCTGGTTGGCGAATAAAGGCCTGCGAGCGCTGTGCCGGTTATAAGGCGGCAAGCTGCAAACCGGCCATATTGCGTGCCAAAGCGCAGATTGTCGCGCACGGTCAGCTTTTCATTGGCGTAGAAGCCGCCGACCAGCCAGTCGAGCTTGCCGTCAAAGGCTTCGCCCTGCAGGCGCAGTTCCTGGGTAAAGGTGTGGAACTGACGATAGCTGTCGTCGCTCGGCGCACGATAGAGAATGTCGACGGTGCCGTAATCGACGTCACCCGCCTGGCTCGACCGATATTCGCGGTAGCCGGTGATCGAGGTCAGTGTTGCACCGCCGAAGTCATAGTCGATCTGGCCCGAGAAGCCGTAATCGGTGGTCTCGCCGGCAAAGCTGCGGCCCGGCGTGACCGAGATATCGCGGCTATAGCCCCGGTTGAACGCCGCCAGCGGCTGGCCAAGATCGCGCAGCACATTGATGATGTTGTTGCTCGTCGCGGTCGCCCCGGCGCCCGGGCTGCTCGGCGTGTTGAGGTTACCGATGGTCGGATTGACGCTATTGTCGATATAGGTCGCGCCGCAGCATTCCTCATCACGCGATGTATAGTCGGCGATCAGGCGAATCGACAGGGCATCGGTCGGTTCGAACAGCAACTGGCCGCGCAGGAAATAGCGGTCACGGTTGTTGATGTCGCGGTTGTTGGCCGTGTCGTTCAGAAAGCCGTCGCGCTTAACCCACACGCCGTCGATACGCGCGGCGAGCGTTTCGCCGATCGGACCGGTCACGCTGCCGCCAAGGCGCCAGAAATCATAATTGCCATAGGTGATCTCGCCCGTGGCGCCGAATTCGAAGCTTGGCTTTTTCGAATAGATGCTGATCAGGCCGGCCGACGAGTTGCGGCCGCCCAGCGTGCCCTGCGGGCCGCGCTGGACTTCGATGCGATCGATCTCGCCCAGTTCATTGAGGCCGATGCCCGAACGCGAACGGTAAACGCCATCGATGAACACCGGGACCGAGCTTTCGAGGCCGGGGTTGTCGCCGACGGTGCCGATACCGCGGATACGCGCCGAACCATTGGCTTCCGACCCGGTCGAGGAGACGAGCAGCGAGGGGGCGAGCTGGTTGAGCTGGCGAATGTCATTGGCGCCGCTGTTCTGCAGCGTTTCGGCGTTCACCGCCGAAATTGCGACCGGCACATCGGACAGGAGCTGCGAACGGCCCTGCGCGGTGACGATGATCGGGGTGTTGTCGCTGTCGTCGAAGGCTTCGTCGGCCGGAGCGTCCTGCGCAAAGGCGGGCATTGCGACGACGGCCATCGCGATCGACACGCCGAGCGCGGTGGTGCGCATAAATCGGGCAGCACAAAGGGAAGATGATTTCATGTCGGGCACTCCTCTCAACTTTTCATTATTTTTGTTGCCCCCGGAACATAACTCAATTGCGTGCTCGATCCAGCGAAAGGCCCGTATTTGCGTCGTTTTTGATGGGGTGATGCATTTCGGCCACAGCCAAAAAAGCGCCCGTTCGGCGATGCTTAGCGGCTAGTTTGCGGGAAGGACGCGGCTTGCCGTAGCGTCATCGCGCGCGCGTCCAGCGCACGGAAAGCAAAGTCGGCGTCCGCGCGCCACCAGCATCGCCTGGTAAGGACCGGCAAAATTTTCGGCGATCACCGGGTCGGTGGCGGCGAGTCCGCCGGTCAGACTGCCAAAGGCGGGCAGAATCAATCGCTGTTCATCACCCGCAAAGCACGGGCGCGACACGTGGCGGCCGCGGACGTTCAGCCGCAGCTTGGGGTGGAAATGCCCCGTCACTTCGGCCCGGGTTTCGTGGCGCAAACTCTGGTGCCGAAACACGATGCCGTCGACGACATGCTCGTCGGCGATCTTGCCGCCCCACGCGCCGCCGGTCAGCCCGTCATGGTTGCCCGCGATCCACAGCAGCTGCGTCGCGGCGGCCTGCCCGCGCAGGCGCTCGGCGATGGCGGGGACGATGCGGCTGGCGGCATCGCGATCGTGGAAACTGTCGCCGAGGCACCAGATCGCGCGTGCGCCGGTTTCGGCGGCCAGCCGCGCAAGGCGGTCGAGCGTATCATGGCTGTCATAGGGGGGCAGCGGCTGGCCCAGCGCCGCGTACCAGCTGGCCTTTTCCAGATGCAGGTCGGCGACGATCAGCGCGCCGTGGCGCGGCCAGAACAGCGCCCGGTCGGCCAGCATCTGAAAGGACTGACCCGCAAAGGCAAAGAGCGGCGCGGTAAACATGGCGCCGCTATGGCAAACTCGTCCGGGACTAGCTACCCTGAGCCGTCATGTTCGCGGCGAAGCGTTGTCCGGTCTGGCGGTTCGCCCCGTCGGGCAAGTCGAACACGACGCGGCGGTTGGGAAAATCAATCTCGACCTGGTCGAACAGCGACAGGCTGTCCATTCCGAGCAACAGCGCGGGCCGGTCATGGAGCCCCAGGACGCGGAACGCCTGGTTGTCGGCAAAGCTGACGGGCAGATCGCTGATGTCCAGCCCGTTGATGACGATGCGCTTGATCGCGGTGCGCAAGGCGGGGACATCCTCGCCCGTCACCGCGATCAGCTCAGTCGCCGAAAAGGGGAATCGGTTCGCGCGCCGGGCCTCGACCAGCCTTTGCAACGCCATGTTGCCGACGCTCGTCTGGGCGCCGGTATCGACGATGACATCGATACGTTTGCCGTTCAATCGCGCGTCGGACAGGATCAAACGGCCCGCCGAATTGCGGGCGGTGACGACGATGGCGTCATCATCCTTGATCAGCGACGGCGCGCGGCGGCGCGTCTCCAGAATCTGCATCGTCTCCTTGCGGAAATCGATCAGCACCCGGCGCTCCTCGAGCATGTCGACCCCGATCAGCCCGGCCGCGCCGATATGACGCCCGTGAAAGGCAGGCGCTTCGACCGAAGCCAGCTGCAGGTTCGACATTTGCAGCGCCGCAACGCGGAAACTGGGGACCGTCGCCGACCCGCCGATTGTCGCGAGCCGCAGCTTGGTGCCTTCGACCAGCCCCAGCCGCGCCGCGAGTTCGCGCGCGATCACCGTGCGCTCGGCACCGGTATCGACCAGAAAGGCGAACGGCCCTTTGCCGCCGACCATGACCTGCACCGACATCCGCCGGGTTGCATCGAGATCGAACGGCTGGATGAACGGCACGATCTCGCTGGCCGTGCCGGGTTCGACGAGGATGTCGGCCGGGATTGAGGCCGGGCTAGCAGTGGCAGGTGGTGCGGGGGGCGTCTGGCTGGCGCCGATCAGCACCGGCGCGGCGAGTAGTGCCGTCCAGAACATCGACCGCCTGAAAAGGTGGGTCATCGCGGGCATCCTCTGTATATTTTAGCGTAAGCTACGCCTCATCCGGGTTCGCAGCAAGCGAAACGCCGCGTAGCCTATGGCGCGCCCATCGCCTGATCGGCCAGACTGTCGGCCAGCTCGCCGAGCAGCGCATCGTCGACATCGGCGCCCGCGACACTTTCACGCCCGATCAGCACCAGCACCGGGATCGCCAGCGGGCTGATCCGCTCGAGCTGCTGGTGCAGCATCGTCCCCGCTGCGCGGTCGAGCAGGTCGCCGAGGCGCGCGACATCGGTCAGCCGCTCGCGCGCATCGGCCCACGCCGCCTCCAGCAGCAAATGATCGGGCTCATATTTGCGCAGCACGTCAAAGATCAAGTCGGTCGAAAAGGTCACCTGCTTGCCGGTCTTGCGCTTGCCGGGGTGCTGGCGTTCGATCAGCCCGCCGATCACCGCAACCTCGCGAAAGGCGCGCTTGAGCAGGTGCGACCCCTCGACCCATTCGACAAATTCATTCTCTAGGATCGCCGGGTCGAACAGCCCCGCCGGATCGGTGACCGGACGCAGCGACCAGATCGCCAGCGCATAATCGGACGCGACAAAACCCAGCGGCTGCAACCCGGCGCGCTCCATTCGCTTGGTGATCAGCATGCCCAGCGACTGGTGCGCGTTCCACCCCTCGAACGGATAGGCGACCAGATAATGATTGCCCTCGTGCGGGAAGGTTTCGACGAGCAGCTCGCCGGGGCGCGGCAGCACCGAGCGCAGTTGCTGCATCTCGAGCCAGAACCGCACGTCGGCGGGAAAGCGCGCCCAGCTCGCCGGGTCGGCCAGAAAACCCCTTACCCGGTCGGCAAGCCGCGTCGACAGTGCCATGCGGGCGCCGACATAAGAGGGAATGCGCGCCGGTTTGCTTGTCGCCCGGACGAGGATGTCCGAGTCGCGGATGCCCTCGACCTCCAGGCTCAGCCCGGCGAAGGCAAAGGTATCGCCGGGGCTGAGCGTGCTCGCGAAATATTCCTCGACCGTGCCGAGCCGCCGCCCGTTCTTGAACCGCACGTCGAGCGTCGGCGCATCGACGATGATCCCGGCGTTGAGCCGGTGCTGGGCCGCCAGCCGCGGGTGCGCGATGCGCCAGCCGCCCTGTCCGTCGGGGGCGAGGCGGCGGAAGCGGTCATAGCTTTTGAGCGCGTAACCGCCGTCGCGGACAAAGCCGAGCAGGCGGGAAAAGAGCGTCGCATCGACCCAGCGATAGGGCGCGGCCGAATGGATCTCCGCCAACAGCGCCTCTTCCTGGAACGGCGCCGCACAGGCCAGCGCCATCACATGCTGCGCCAGCACGTCGAGCGCGCCGGGGCGAAAGCGGTCGGCGTCGCGCTCGCCCGCCTCAACGGCGTCGAGCGCCGCCTGCGCCTCGAGATATTCGAAGCGGTTGCCGGGCACGATCAGCGCCTTGCTCGGCTCGTCGAGCCGGTGATTGGCGCGCCCGATCCGCTGGAGCAGCCGCGACGACCCCTTGGGGGCGCCCATCTGAATCACGCAATCGACGTCGCCCCAATCGAGCCCGAGATCGAGGCTGGAGGTCGCGACGAGCGCGCGCAATCGCCCTTCGGCCATCGCCGCCTCGGCGCGCTGGCGCGCCTCGCGGTCGAGGCTGCCGTGGTGGATCGCGATCGGCAGCGACAAGTCATTGACCTTCCACAATTCCTGAAAGATCAGCTCGGCAAGGCCGCGGGTGTTGCAAAAGATGATCGTCGTGCGGTTCTTCGCGACCTCGGCCATCACCTGATGCACCGCATAGCGCCCCGAATGCCCCGCCCACGGCACCGCGCCTTCGGGCAGCAAGATCTGGATATCGGGGTCGGCGCCGGCCTCGCCTTCGACCAGCGTCACGCTTTCGGCATCGCTGTCGGGCGCCAGCCATGCGCGGTACGCCGTGGTGTCAGCGATTGTCGCCGACAGGCCGACGCGGCGTAGATTGGGAGCGATCTGTTGCAGCCTTGCCAGCGCGAGGCTGAGCAGATCGCCGCGTTTGCCTGGCGCAAAGGCGTGGATTTCGTCGATCACCACCGTTTTCAGGTCGGCGAACATCGTGAAGCTGTCAGGATAGGAAATCAGCAGCGACAAGGATTCGGGGGTGGTGAGCAGGATGTTCGGCGGGCGGCTGCGCTGACGCGCCTTCTTGTCCGACGACGTATCGCCGCTGCGGCTTTCGACGCTGATGTCGAGCCCCATCTCGGCGATCGGGCCGAGCAAATTGCGCTCGACGTCGGCGGCGAGTGCCTTGAGCGGCGATACGTACAGCGTGTGCAGCCGGTCGGTCGGATTTTGGGTCAAATCGACCAGCGTCGGCAGAAAGCCCGACAGCGTCTTGCCCGCCCCCGTTGCCGCGGCCAGCAAAGCATGCTCGCCGCGCTCCGCGGCCGCTAGCATATCGGCTTGGTGCCGCCGCAGCTGCCATCCGCGCGCGGCGAACCAATCGGTGAAAGGGGTAGGGAGGGCCATCAGGAAGATGTGGCGCCGCGGACGGGTGGGAGCAAGCCTTTCGACTTTTTCGCGCGCGTCGCGAAAGATATTCAATGACCGGAAGCGACCATTTGCGGACATAAACAATCCTCCCCATCGACTTGCGATGGCGAGGTGGCAGCCCACAGGGCTGACGGAGGGGCCGTGACGTTGCTGCCCCTCCACCACCGCTTCGCGGCGGTCCCCCTCGCCATCGCAAGTCGATGGGGAGGATAAGCAACGGCAGCTCATCCCCCCAAAGCGGACCTTCGCTTACAGCCCCGCTTCCATCCTCTTCAACAACGCTCGCCAATGCTCGCCCAACCGTCGCTGAAGCAGCATCAGCTCGAACCCGTGCCGTGCGACATGCTTTTGCGGGATCATGTCCCAGCCGCGATGTTCGACCGTCACCCGCGTTTCGTCGCCGACCGCTTCGAAACGCACATCGACCTCGGTTGCCTGATCGGGCTTGAAGCTCGGCAGGCGCCAGCCAAACGCGAGCCGTTCGCCGGGGAGCCAGTGGTGGACCGGGCCGATCTCCCATTCTTTCCCGTTGCCGAACCGCGTGACCAGACGTCCACCCGGCCCCACGGGATCGAACCGCAGCGCACCATCACCCTGCCGCGATAGCTGGAACAGCGGGTGGCTTTTCCACCACCGCCCGATGTCGCAGGTGAAGGCGGTGAACGCCACCTCGGGCGACGTCGCGACGCGCAGCGCGACGATGACAGCGGCGGTCATTCGTCGCGCTCGACATGCTCTTTGAACGCCACCAGCTGATGCGTCCACAGTGCCTCGGTCTCGGCCAGCCAGGATTTGAGGTCTGCGGTCGCGCCGTCTTTCAGCGAATAGATACGCACCCGCGCGTCGAAGGCGGGGTGGCCATCCTCGACCAGTCCGCCTGCTTTCAGCGCGCGCAGATGGCGGCTCATTGCCGGGGCAGCGAGACCGAGCGCGCCTGCCAGCTCGCCCGCGCTGTGCGGGCGCTGACCCAGCAGCTCGACCGCGCGCCGCCGCATCGGGTCGGCGAGTGCCGCCAGCGTGCGATCGATCGCCGCGCTCAATCGTCGAGCCGCGTTTGCGTCGTGAACCCGCCCTCGGCGTCCCACTCGGCGGCGGTTTTGGCCGCGACCGTGACGCCGAAGGTCCAGATATGCCCCTCGGGGTCCTTGGCGCGGTAACTGCGGTCGCCGTAAAACTGCGTCTCGGGCTCGGCAAGGATGTCGGCGCCCGCGGCACGGGCGCGCTCGCAATGCGCGTCGATGTCCTCATCTATCGCCAGTTGCACATGCACTGACTGCGTGTTCTTGCCGCCGATCGACTTCGGGCTCTTATGATCGTCGGTCCATTCGTTGCCGACCATCACCACCGACGAGCCATAGCCCATTTCGGAGTGCGCCAGATTGCCCTGTTCGTCGAGCAGCACAAACAACGGCTCGAAGCCGAACGCCTGCTCCAGCCAGCGGAACGCCGCCTTGCTGTCCTGATAGCTGACGGCGCTCGACAGGCCTTTGCCGCGGGGTTCATCGACCATATTCATTCTCCCGAATCGTTCATATAGTTTCATGTTAATAGAATATTTCTGTAAAAATGAAAATACATTCTTTGCGCGTCAATTATGGTAAGCGAGCGGTATGACCGACAATCTGCGCCACCATATCGACGAAGCGATGACCCTCGCCGCCGCCCACCTCGGCCGGGGACGGGTCGCCGACTATATCCCCGCGCTGGCGAAGGTCGATCCGAACAAGCTCGGCTTTGCGCTCGCGCTGCCCGACGGCACCGTTCACACGTCGGGCGATGCCGACGAAGCCTTTTCGATCCAGTCGGTGTCGAAGGTGTTTACGCTGGCGCTTGCGCTGCGCCGCGTTGGCAGTTCGCTTTGGGACAGCGTCGGACGCGAGCCATCGGGCAGCGCGTTCAATTCGGTCGTCCAGCTCGAAAGCGAGCAGGGCATCCCGCGCAATCCGCTGATCAACGCGGGCGCGATCGCGACTACCGACCGGCTGATCGACGGGCGGGGCGGCGACGCCGTTGCCGACGAGATCGTAGAGTTCATGCGGGCGCGGGCAGACGACGATAGCGTCGAAATCGATTTCGACGTTGCCTTTTCCGAATCCGAAACCGGTGCCCGCAACCGTAGCCTGGCGCATTTCATGGATGCGTTCGGCAATCTGAAGCATCCGGTCGAAACCGTCGTCGGCGTCTATTTCCGACAATGCGCGATCGCGATGAGCTGCCGCCAGCTCGCCCGCGCCGGGCTGTTCCTCGCGATGGAGGGGCGCGATCCGCTCACCGGCGAACAGATCGTCGAGGCGCACCGCGCGCGCCGTATCAACGCGATCATGATGCTCTGCGGCCATTACGACAACAGCGGCGAATTCGCTTTCCGCGTCGGCCTGCCCGGCAAAAGCGGCGTCGGCGGCGGCATCCTCTGCATCGCACCGGGGCAGGGCTCGATCGCGGTATGGTCACCGGGGCTTAACGAGGCCGGAACGTCGTTCGCGGGCGCCGTCGCGCTCGAACATTTCGCCTATGCTGCGGGGTGGTCGGTGTTCGACTGACGCTCAGTCGTGCAGCAGTGCCAGCGTCACCCGCGCCGTACCGCTGCGGTGCATGCCGATCTCGCGCGCGGCGGCATGGCTGACGTCGATCACGCGGCCGTGTGAAAAGGGGCCGCGGTCGTTGATGCGCACGACGACGCTATCGCCATTGGCGGTATTAGTGACGCGGACCAGGCTGCCGAAGGGCAGCGTCCGGTGCGCCGCGGTGAGCTGCGCCGGATCGAAACGTTCGCCGCTGGCGGTGCGGTTGCCTGCGAGTTCTCGGCCATAATAGCTGGCCATGCCGCTGCCGATTTCGCTATTTTCAACGGCCTGTTCGACCGCCAATTCCTGCGCGGCGGCCGGAATGGCCAGCAACAGCGGCAGCGTGATTGCGACAAAACGGCGCATGGAAATTGTCCCCCAAAATTCTGCGGCCGCTTCTTCGTCGCGGCTGCCCGCTATGCAAGCGGGCAGCGACACGTCGCGCCGAAATTGCGGTCGAACGCATGATTTCAGGCGCCAGCAATCCCCAATTCGGCAAGACAGGCATCGCCATCGGCCACGAGGGTACCGCGGCGCGCAGCGTCCCACTTCGCGAGCGTGCGATACATCGGCGCCACGCGGGGGTTGCCGCTCAACAGCCGCTGGTGACGGATCAGGAACGGCCAGTAGAGGCGATTGAACGGGCAGGCGCCGCTGCCCGTCTTTGCCTTCACATCATAGCGGCAGCCGCGGCAATAATCCGACATGCGGTCGATATAGGCGCCACTTGCCGCATAGGGTTTCGACGCGAGCAGTCCACCGTCGGCAAATTGGCTCATCCCGATCGTGTTGGGCAGTTCGACCCATTCATAGGCGTCGGCATACACGGCCAGATACCAGAGGTGGACGGCGTGCGGATCGATCCCGGCGAGCAACGCAAAATTCCCCGTCACCATCAACCGCTGGATATGATGGGCATAAGCGGTGTCGCGCGTCTGTTCGATGCACGCCCGCATGCACGCCATGTCGGTGTCGGCGCTCCAGTAGAAATCGGGCAGCGGCCGATGCGCCGCCAGCGCATTACGCTGCGCATAATCAGAGCCTTCGCGCCAATAAATGCCGCGCACATATTCGCGCCAGCCCAGAATCTGCCGGATAAAGCCTTCGGCGGCATTGATCGGCACGTCGCCCGCGCGCCACGCCGCATCGACGCGCCAGCATATGGCGCGCGCGTCGAGCAGGCCGATGTTGAGATAAAGCGCGATGACGCTGTGATACAGCCAGGGTTCGCCGACCAGCATCGCGTCCTGATAATCGCCAAAGCGCGGCAGCGCCTCGGCGACGAACGCATCGAACTGCGCCTCGGCATCCGCGGCGGTCACCGCGAACCAGAAATCGTCGATGCTGCCGAAGCGATCGGGAAAGCGCGCCGCGACCATGGCCAGCACCTCTTGCGTGATCATATCGGGCGCGGACTGCCGCGGCCGCGGCATCAACAGGTCACGGCGCGCAGGCTTGCGGTTCTCGGCATCGAAATTCCACCGCCCGCCCGCCGGATCGTCACCCTCCAACAGCAGTCCGGTCGACCGCCGCATCTGGCGGTAGAAATATTCCATTCTGAGCGCCTTGCGCCCCTCGGCCCAGGCAGCGAAATCGGATTCGCTGGCAAAGAAACGGTCGTCGGGGCGAATGTCCACCGGCACTTGCAGCGCGGCGGCCCAGCCGGCCATCTCTTCGCGCAGCCGCCATTCGCCCGCTTCGGTGACGACCACGCGACCGGCGCCGTGGCGCGTCAGCGCCCGTGCGACCTCGCCCTGCAAACTGCCGCTGTTGTGTGGATCGTCGAGGCAGACATAATCGACCGTCCAGCCCGCGCCGCGCAACGCCGCCGCGTGATGGCGCATGGCGCTGAACACGAACGCCAGCTTTTTGCGATGATGCCACACATAGTCCGCCTCAGTCGCAACTTCGGCGAGCAGAATGACCGACGTCGCGGGGTCGGCGCCAGCCAGACTGCTGATCTCGGCGCTCAACTGGTCGCCGAGCAGCAGGATCAGCGTGTCGGCGGTCACGATATGCGCGGCCGCGCCGTCAGACGTCGAGATTCGCCACCGACAGCGCGTTGGTCTGAATAAATTCGCGCCGCGGTTCGACCTCGTCGCCCATCAATCGTTCAAAGATTTCATGCGCGATGTCGGCCTGTTCGGCCTCGACGCGCAGCAGCGAGCGGTTCGACGGATCGAGCGTGGTTTCCCACAATTGCTCGGCATTCATCTCACCCAGCCCTTTGTAGCGGCTGATCGCGAGCCCCTTGCGGCTGTGGGCGAAGATCGCCTCGAGCAGTTCCGACGGACGCGTGATCGGGGTGACCTTGCCGGTGCTTGCGGCGGGCAGGTCGCTGTCGCTCGCTTCGGCATCGTTGTCGGCGGCCTCGGCTGCGGCGAGCGCCGCGGCGTCGGCGGCCATCGCCGCGGCGCTGCTGCCCTTCACCAACCGGCTCGGGTGCGCATAGGTCTCGGCCTGTTCGGCGGCGAGCTTGTGCAGGCGGCGGCCTTCCTGGCTCGCCAGGAACGCGGCGTCGATCGCATGATGGTCGCTCACCCCGCGCCAGCGCTTCTCCAGCGTATAGCCGCCATCGCCCGCGGTGATCGTCCATTTCGCTTCGATGCCGCCGGTCAGTGCGCGTTCGGCGGCGTTGAGCCATTCGGCGGCGCGCACGCCCGCGGCGGTACGCCCGGCGCTGTCGAGCGCCGGATCGAGCGCACCGTTCAAGGCCAGCGCCTCAACCAACTCGTAATTATGCCCGCGCGGAACATAGCGCATCAGCGCGCGCAGGCGGCGGCCATGGTCGATCAGATCGCGCAGGTCGTTCCCCGATCGCGCCCCACCCGCCGTCTCCAGCATCAGCGCGTCGATGCCGCCGTCGACGAGGTAGTTTTCGAGCGCGCTATCGTCTTTCAGATAGACTTCGCTACGCCCCTTGGCGACCTTATACAGCGGCGGCTGCGCGATGTAGAGAAAGCCGCCCTCGATGATCTCGGGCATCTGGCGATAGAAGAAGGTGAGCAACAGCGTGCGGATATGCGCGCCGTCGACGTCGGCGTCGGTCATGATCACGATCTTGTGATAGCGCAGCTTTTCGATGTTGAACTCGTCGCGGATCCCGGCCCCCAGCGCCTGGATCAGCGTCCCGACTTCCTTCGACGAGATGATGCGGTCGAAGCGCGCGCGCTCGACGTTCAGGATCTTGCCCTTCAGCGGCAGGATCGCCTGAACCTTGCGGTCGCGCCCCTGCTTGGCCGATCCGCCTGCCGAGTCACCCTCGACCAGGAACAATTCGCATTTGGCGGGATCGCGTTCCTGACAATCGGCGAGCTTGCCGGGCAGGCTGGCGATGTCCATCGCGCCCTTGCGCCGCGTCAGTTCGCGCGCCTTTTTCGCGGCTTCGCGCGCCGCAGCGGCGTCGATGACCTTCTGGATCACCGCCTTGGCATAGGCGGGATTTTCTTCGAGCCATTCGGTCATCCGGTCGGCCATCAGGCTTTCGAGCGGCTGGCGCACTTCGCTGCTGACCAGCTTGTCCTTGGTCTGCGACGAGAATTTGGGGTCGGGCAACTTGACCGACACGATCGCGGTCAGCCCTTCGCGCATGTCGTCGCCGGTCAGGCTGACCTTCTCCTTTTTGAGAATGCCGGACTTATCGCCATAGCCGTTGATCGTGCGGGTCAGCGCGGCGCGGAAGGCGGCGAGATGGGTGCCGCCGTCGCGCTGCGGGATGTTGTTGGTGAAACACAGCACATTTTCATAATAGCTGTCGTTCCATTCGAGCGCGACCTCGATGCCGATGCCGTCGCGCTCGCTGCTGATCGCGATCGGATCGGGCAGTAGCGCATTTTTGTTGCGGTCGAGATATTTGACGAAGGCGCCGATGCCGCCCTCATAATAAAGATCGTGGGACTGATGCTCGGCGTGGCGGGCATCGACCAGCTTGATGCGGACGCCCGAATTGAGGAACGCGAGCTCGCGGTAGCGATGCTCGAGCTTTTCGAAATCGAATTCGAGGACGTTCTTGAAGGTCTCGGTCGAGGCCGAAAAGGTGACGCGCGTCCCCTTTTTGCCCGCCGGAGCGGGACCGTTGACCCGCAGCGGCGCGACCGAATCGCCATGTTCAAAGCGCATCCAATGCTCTTCGCCGTCGCGCCAGATCGTCAGTTCGAGCCATTCGGACAGCGCGTTGACGACGCTAACCCCGACGCCGTGCAGGCCGCCCGACACCTTGTAGGCGTTGTCGTCGCTGGTGTTCTCGAACTTCCCGCCGGCGTGGAGCTGGGTCATGATGACCTCGGCCGCTGAAATGCCTTCTTCGGCGTGAATCCCGGTCGGGATGCCGCGGCCATTGTCCTCGACGCTGACCGATCCGTCGCTGTTGAGCGTGATCAGGACGAGGTCGCAATGCCCCGCGAGCGCTTCGTCGATCGCGTTGTCCGACACCTCGAACACCATGTGATGCAGCCCCGACCCGTCGTCGGTGTCGCCGATATACATGCCGGGACGCTTGCGTACCGCGTCCAGGCCCTTGAGAACCTTGATCGAATCGGCGCCATAAGCATTGGCATTGGGCAGGTTGGCGTTGGCGCTCGGCGCCATATTTTCTGGGGTGTCCGTCATGCCGATTATATAGGGTCGAAGGCGCCAAAACCCAAGCGAAAATGCGGGTCTCGGTGCTTTCGCGACGAGCGTTGCGCGGGCGTGCTGTGGCGGCTAGTTTCGCCGTCATGAAACAGCGTTCCACCTTCCCCCTCGCCGCTCTACTCACCCTCGCGCTCAGCGCGTGCAGCCAGCCCGCGCCGCCCGCCGAAAATGCCCCCCAAGTCAGCGGTGAACCGCTCGCGGTGCGCGCGGTGATGATCGGCACCGAAGGACCAAGCCTGCCCGCCTGTTCGAGCGTCAGCCGGGTCAAGCCCGGCGGAACCGACGTCTATTGGGCGCCGGGTGAAACGCGTGCGGTCAAGGCGAAGCTGGCGGGCGGCGCCAGCGTGTCGCTGTGCGAAGCGGCGGAGAATGACGCTTGGTTCGGCATCGTGTTTGCTGCCCCCGGCACCGATCCCGATATGTGCGGGGTTGGGAAGTCGGTGGCCAATGCCCGCGAATATCAGGGGCCGTGCCGCTGGGGCTGGATCAAGGGCGGAACGGTACAGCTGGGGGGTTAGCCTCCAATCCTCCCTGTGGCGAAGCCATGGGGAGGGGGACCGCTTGCGAAGCAAGTGGTGGCGGGGCCGCAACGGCAGCGCCATTGCCCCTCCGTCAGTCCTTCGGACTGCCACCTCCCCATGGCTTCGCCACAGGGAGGATTTTTATCGGCAATCCTCGATCACCCGCCCGATTTCCGACTGCACCGGCAGCGTCAGCGCGCCGCCGCTCGGCCTCTCCAGCGCAAAGCGTCCGCGGCTGAAGGCGATGCGGTCGAGCCGTGGGTCGCGGTTCGGCAACGTCGCGCTGCCACCTTCGAAGCGGATCTGGTCGGTCCCGGCGCTGGTCCGCAGGCTGACGGAACCAGCCAGCGCCGAAGTCAGGCGAATGCCGCTCCCGCTGCATGTCATCGTGAGCAGCGGATTGCCGCTCCCGGTCGGAACGAACGTCGCGGCGCGGCTGCCCGCGTCATAACGCCACGCGCCACTATCGACCGCGCGCTCTTCCCAGCCGCGCGTCGGGGTCGGCAATGGCGCTGGGGTCGGCGCGACAGCGACGGGGGCGGGTCGCGGCGGTGGCGGGGCGGGGGTTGGCACCGCGGCGCAACCCGCGACCGCCAGCAGCACCGGTGCTGCCAGTCCATATCGTGTCCACATCGCCTGCCGCTTCATACTCAAAATCCCTGCAAATCGATCACTTCGTCCAGTTCCACGCGCGGCACCGGCCACTGGTTCACCGCTGCATCGGTATCGGCATAGCCGATCGCGAGGCCGGTGAACAAAATCTGGTCATCGCCGAGCGCCAGCGTCTCGCGCACCGTCTTGCCATACATCGCCCAGCATTCCTGCGGACAGCTGGCGAGACCGGCTTCGACGAGCAGCAGCATCACCGATTGCAACCACATGCCCATGTCCGACCATTGCGGCGGACCCATGATGCGCGAGCAATGGAGGAAAAGCATCACCGGTGCGCCGAAACCCCGGTAATTCTCCACGAACTGAGCGAGCCGCCCCGCCTTGTCCTCGCGCGGAATGCCGAGCGCAGCATAAAGTCCCTCGCCTACCCCAAAGCGGCGCGTTTCCCACGGATCGGTCAGCCCCTTGGGATAAATGTCATATTCGGGCTGATAGCCCTCCCGCCCCATCGCCAGCCGCGCCGCGACCGCGTCCTTCACCGCCTGCCAGCGTGCGCCGGTGAGCACCGTCGCCTGCCAGGGCTGGAGGTTGCCGCCCGACGGCGCGCGCTGCGCTGCGGCGAAAATGTCCTTGAGCAGCGCGGGGTCGACGGGCTGATCGGTGAATTTGCGGACAGATCGCCGCTGGTGCAGCGCGGCGGTTACCGAAAGCGGGTCAGTCACTGGCATATTTATCCTCTCGCCGTTTGCCGAACAGCAATTTGCGTTCGAGCCGGGCTTTCAATTGTCGGTAGTAGCTGAGCAGGAAGACGTCATCCTCTTCGGCGACCGAGCGGCCGATTTTGGCGCGGATCGTGTCGGCGACCTCGCGCATCGCGCGCGCGTCCTTGCCGCGCAGGACGCGTTCGAGCTCCTGCAATTCGAATATGCCGTACACTGCGAGCTCAGCCTCGCTGAAAATCATCGCATCGCCCGCCGTGCCGGTGGCGATATCGGCGTCGAGTTTCACCCGCTGCGCCATCACCACCCACGTCCCGGCGATCAGATCGCCCATCCGCATCCGGTCGCGGTTGAACAGCAGGAACAGGCTGAGCGTCAGCGACCACAGCACTCCCGCCGCCATCGTCCACCCCGACACCGCATCCTCCGCCGCGCCGACCCCCAGCATCATCAGCGGCAGGAACAGTTCCAGCTCGCGGATCAGATTGCGCGCCACCACCGCATCGGCGGTCAGGCGGCCGCCGTCGCGCGCGACGACGCGAATGCCCATCAGCCGTTTGCCCGGCGTCGCGGCGCGCGATCCCAGCTCGAACCCGATGAACCAGAAGGTGCGCAGCAGGAAGGCGCCGAGCATCCAGACCACCATGGTGATGTCCGATTGCGACGCAAAGCCGACCCACAGCATCACGAGCGAAAACAGGAACAGGGCGAGCACGATCAGGATCAGATCGATCAACAGCGCGCCGAATCGCAATCCCGAACTCGCGATCCGCAGCTCCAGATCGACCCCCTCGGGGGTGATGAACTGGCGGACTTTCTTCGCCCGCGCGCTGCGCGATTTGGCGTTGGCCTTTGCCGCGGCGGCGCTCATGTCACATCCTCGCGGCGCGGGATGTAATAATAGGCGATCCAGAACAGCAGCATCAGCGTGCCGATGCCATAGCGCAGCATCGTGTCGGTGATCAGCTGACGCCCGAACCCTTCGAGCAGCCCGGCGGCGAACAGCATCAATATGACGCCGATCATCACCTTACCCGCGATCCGCCCCGCCTCGGATGCAGCCTGCAAACGGCTGCGCGCACCGGGAAAGACGACCGCGGCGCCGATGCGAAGTCCCGCGGCACCCGAAAGCGCCGCGGCGAACAGCTCGGTCGTGCCGTGGATGAACAGCCAGCCGCCGAAATCGAACCCCAGCCCCTTGCCCGCAAACACCGCCATCATCGCGCCCAGCCCGATGCCCTGATAATATTCGAGCATCATCGTCGGTACGCCAAAGGCAAAACCGAGCGCGAAGGACATGATCGATACGCGGCTGTTGTGCGTGAACAAATAGGTCGCAAACACGTGAAGCCCGCTTTCGCCCTCGCTCGCCGCCTTGCCATGCCCCAGCGTCGATTGCAGATATTCGGCGGTCGCGCGCGGATCACGCCCGCCCGCCATGTCTTCGCCGACGAAGTTATAATACCATTCGGGGTTGCTCGCGACGAGCGAGTAACTGGTGATCGCGCCCAGCAGGATGATCAGCGAAATGATGACCGTCTCTTTCCACACCGACCGCACCGCGGCGGGCCAGTCGTAGACGAAAAAGCGGCGGATGCGGCTCCACCGCGTCTCGCGTACCCCATAGACCAGGAAATAGCCTCGGATCGACAGCGCCTCGAGATGATCGAGCAACGCCTTGTCGAGGCTAGTGGCGCGCGCGATCGACAGCGACGACAAGGTGGCGCGGTAGAGCAGGGGCAGCTGCAACAGCTCGTCGCTGGTCAGCGCCTTGGCGCCCTTCTTTTCCAGCTTGGTGAGCAGCAGGTCAAACGCGATCCAGTCGGCCTCGCGCTCGGCGCGAAAGCGGCCGGTTGAAAAGCTCGGCGCGTCGATTGCGCGGGCCGATCCTGCGGTCGACGTCGTGGCCGCGGGGATCATAACGTACCCGCCCGCTTGATGCCCAGATAGGCCTCGACCGCGCTGGCGCCCATCGCGTCGGCGGGCACCTCGACAACGTCGGCGCCGAGCCGCTGGAGCCGCGCGATCACCAGCTGGCGGTCGCGCAGCATCGCCGCAGCGACGTTCGATCGCGTAACGTCGGCGCCGGTTTCGGGGCGGCGGCGTTCTTCGCCCTCGACCTCTTCGTCGCGGATGACGACGAAGAGCAGCCGGTGCTTCTTCACCAGCCGTCCGGCGGCGCGGATCATCAGGTCAGCGCTCGTCGCATCGGTAAATTCGGTGAACAATATGATCAGCGAGCGGCGGTTGAGCTGCGCGCCGAGCGTCGTCAGCGCGAGGGTGAAATTGCTTTCGACATGGGCATAATCGATCAGGCTGGCGGCGCGCTGCAGTGCGGGGAAATCCTGCGTGTGCATATAGGAGGGGGTCAGCGTGTGCGGCTTGGCCGCGAACGAAAACAGGCTGATCCGGTCGTTCAGTTTCAATCCGACATAGGCGAGCAGCAGCGCCGCCGACACTGCGCGGTCGACGCGCGGCATGCCGCCGACGGGCTCGGCCATCGTCCGCCCGCTGTCGATCGCCAGCACGACGCGGTTGTCGCGTTCGACGCGATATTCCTTGGCCAGCAGTTTGACGTGGCGCGCCGACGCGTTCCAGTCGATCGCGCGGCGGTCCATCCCCGGCTGATATTCAGCGAGTGCCTCGAACTCGGTGCCTTCGCCGCGCAGGCGCTGCTGGCGCAGCCCGAACCAGCTGTTGCGCTGGAACAACCTGCTGCCCTCGTCGGTCACCGCGCGCAGGCTAGGGACGACGCTGATCGCACCGTCGATTGCAAAGCGCCGCTGTTTCCAGACCAGACCCAACGGTCCCGCCCACCGGATCCACAGCGCATCGATCAACGCCTGCCCGCGCCGCGACGCGGTGAGCGAGAGGGTGCGGGTCAAGGCTTCGCCGCTGCTCGTCCGGCGCATATCGTCCGCCAGCCGCCCGCCCTCGACAAACCGCTCGTCGAGCGCGAGTGCGAGTTCGGCGCGCGGCGGCACCGCGGGTCCGGTCGCGGCGAGTGCGAGGTCGAAGGGATCGCCCACCCCGACCTGATGCGGAAAACGGGCATCAAGGGCGAGGTGACGCGGATTGGCACCCGCAATGGTGTCGAGGATCAGACACGCGACGATTACGCCGATCCATCCGGGCGCGACGAGCCACAGCTCGGGTCGCACCAGCCCGAGCGCGAGCGCCATCGGGGCGCCGAGCAGCAGCAGATAAATGGCCCGGCGAGTCGGGTAGATCACAATCTGTCCTCCCTGTGGCGAAGCCATGGGGAGGTGGCAGCCCGAAGGGCTGACGGAGGGGCTTTGGCACGAACGTCGTCGCCCCTCCACCATTGGCGTCGCGAACGGTCCCCCTCCCCATGGCTTCGCCACAGGGAGGATAGAGTGAAAATCCCAATCACCGCGGCACTTCCTCGCGGTCGAGCAGCGCGGCGACGACCTGTTCGACGCTGCGCCCTTCGATTTCAGCCGCTGCCGACAGGATGACGCGGTGGCGCAGCACGCCTGACGCGAGGCGCTGGATGTCGTCGGGGATCACATAGTCGCGCCCGTCGAGCGCCGCCGCGGCACAGGCCGCGCGCGCCAGCAACGTCGCCGCGCGGGGCGAGGCGCCGCACTCGAGATCGGCGCTCTCGCGCGTCGAGCGGACGAGGCGGACGATATAATCGACAATCTCGTCGGCCAGCCGCACCGTCGCGATGGTATCGATCGCTGCCTCAATGGTCGCCGCATTCGCGACCTCAGTGACGCCGAAATCACCGACCGCAGGGCTTTTGAAGCGCCCGCCATGGTCGGCGACGATGCGTCGTTCCTCGTCAGCGGCGGGATAATCGACGACCAGCTTGAACAGAAAGCGGTCGAGCTGCGCTTCGGGCAGCGGATAGACGCCCTGCTGCTCGATCGGGTTCTGCGTCGCGAGCACGGTGAAGCGCGGGCTCATCACATGCGCCTCGCCGTTGATCGTCACCCGCCGCTCTTGCATCGCTTCGAGCAGTGCGGCCTGTGTCTTGGGCGGGGTGCGGTTGATTTCGTCGGCGAGCAGCAGTTCGGTAAAGATCGGCCCCTTGGTCAGGGTGAAGCTCGACGTCTGGAAGTTGAACAGGTTCGACCCCAAAATGTCGCCCGGCATCAGGTCGGGGGTGAACTGGATGCGCCCGAACGCCAGCCCGGTGGCGCGGGCGAAGGCCTGCGCCAGCAAGGTCTTGGCGGTTCCCGGCGGGCCTTCGAGCAGGACATGGCCGCCCGCGAGCAGCGCGATCGTCACCATGCGGGTCAGCGGTCCCTGCCCGAATACGACCTTGGCAACCTCGGCCTCGATCGCGGCGCCGAGCGCCTGAACGCTCGCGATGTCATTATTGGCTGTCACGCAGTAAATCCTTCCTGATGTCGTGCAGCGCCTGCGCGTCTGCCAAAAATTCGTGGGTGTTGCGCGCGAGCGGCAGGCGCCGCGCGAGCGCGGAAAATGTTTCGCCGCCGCCGTGCAGATGCTTGTCGATCCAGCGATCGGTCGCGGCGTCGTTGAGCCCGCCGGGCGCATGTAGCCGCCGCGCAATCGCGCTGCGCTGGCTGCGGACATAGGCATCGGCGCCGTCGAGCTCGCGCCGCGCCTGTTTGATCAGGTCGGCGCTGTTGGTGATCAGCGCCGCTTTCGACACCGCGATCGCGCGCGCTGGTTTCAGTGCCGGACCGAAGCGCATCCACGCCTGCCACAGTGCGAGCAGCCCCGCCGCGATCAGGCACAAGGTGATGCCGATGAACGGCGGCACAAACGCAAAGCGCAGCAGCGAGCGCTGGCTGCCAAAGCCATTCAGCGTCACGTCGAACGCAACGCTATACGCCCCGGCATCCTCGGCCACCGCGTCGACCAGCATCGCCGCTGTGCGGGCGCGATCGCGGTTCGCAAAGGCCAGATTGTTGACGAAGTCGGGATCGGACAGGATGTAGATCGGCGCATCGGGCTGCTTCGCGAGCACCGCTCCGCCGTGCGGAAAGGCGATCAGCGTTTCCAGATCGGGCGCGTTCAGCACCTGCGTGCGCAGGTTCGGCAGCGTCAGCGCAATCGGATAGCCGCCCAGATAGCCCTTCGCTTGCGCGCCGCGCGCATGGGGTTCGCTGCCGATCTTGTCGATGCGTCCCGCGGCGGGCGGCAGCATCTTGGGCGACGGCGCTGCGGCAAAACCGTCGCCCGCCCAGCCCGCTTTCGACGGATGGCGACCGGTCCGCCATTTCGGCAAGATGATCAGCACCGCCCCGCCGCGCTGTTCGCTGATCAGGCGGGCGAGATCATCGGCTTTGGTCGTATGACCGGGGGTCACGATCAGCAGTTCGGGATCTTCGAGCGCTGGCGCCTCTTCGCGTCGGCGCAGGTCCACCGCCGCGTCGCTGCGTTCGAGCAGGTCAACGATCCCGGCATAGCCCGGTGCGGCTTTCGACAGCGCATGCCCGCCGCCGTCGTTGCCGCTGCTGAGCTGCGGGCCGAGCGCGATCAGCGCCCACAGCGCGATAAAGGCGACGATCCCGATGGCCACGACACCCGCAATCAGGCGCGGGTTGAAGCCGCCGTCGCTGGTCGTCGGCCCGCTCATGCCCGCGCCCAATTCTTCGGCACCGTCAGCTCGGCATAGGCGCTGCGGCATTGTTGCCATGCCCCGGCGTCGATCGACCGCGCGCCGAACAGGCTGATCTCGACCGCGCGCGCAATGCGGCTGAACGCGTCGCGGGCGACCCCGGGCAGGTCGCGCGCCTCGGCGAGATCGCGCGAGGTCATCGCAGGCTTGACCAGCCCGGGACGGCGGCCCTCGATATCCTCAACACTGCGATAGAGCAGCAGATGGACGGCCTCGGCAAAGCGGCCCTCGGCGGCCAGCGCATCGGCTTCGCTTAGCAGCGCGCGCGCCGCGCCCGCCTCGGCCAGCCCGACGTCATCCGCCGCGTCGTCATCGCCCGCCTTGCGCCGGAACGGCAGATTGTCGACCCAGCGCGCAAAGGCGGGGACAAAATGATAGAGCAGGAACAGCGCCAGCAGCGCGACGCCGATCCACAGCAACGGCTTGGCGGCGGGAGCGCTCCACTGGAAAAAGTTGGCAATCCCATCGAACAGCGATCTCAGCCATTCGGGGGTTGGCGGCGGCGGCGGTGGCGGCGGCGGAAACACCGTCTGGATTTCGCCGCCCGCAATGGTCTGGCTATAGGCCGGATCGACGAGTTCGGGATCGAGCAGCCAGCCGCCACCGGCGCTTGCTGGATCGGCGGCCGCCGACGCCTGGGCGATCCACAGCGACATCATGCCCAAAAGACTGTTCCGCCGTGCATCGTCATCGCGCCAAGGCGTAGCGCGAGGCGGCGCGCCAAGGCAAGAGATGCTTGCGTACCGGTCTGCCCCGTTATAGCGCGCTGCCGCATAGGTCCGATGGTTGCGCGCGTAACCAGCCGCCAGAAAGGCCGGACCGAACGGGAGGATGTCGGTGGACGCGGCGCAGGCAGTACATGAAAAATTCCTTGCTGCGCTGGCGGGCGACCGCTTGCCGGACTGCGCCGATGCGCCCGATCCGGCGACCGTGCGCCTGTCGCGCGCCGACGCGACCGATATTTTCCTCTCGCAGCTGACCAGTCGCCAGATGGACCGGCTGTCGCGCACGTTGCAAGCGCGCGGCGAAGGGTTCTACACGATCGGATCGTCGGGGCATGAAGGAAACGCCGCGGTCGCCGCGGCGCTGCGCGTCACCGACATGGCGTTCCTCCACTATCGCTCGAACGCGTTCCAGCTCCACCGCGCGCGGCAGGTGCCCGGCGGTACGCCGACGTGGGATATGCTACTGAGCTTCGCGGCGTCGAGCGAAGACCCGATTTCGGGCGGGCGGCACAAGGTGATCGGGTCGAAACTGCTCAATATCCCGCCGCAAACCTCGACGATCGCCTCGCATCTGCCGAAAGCCGTCGGCGCGGCGTTCTCGATCGGCATCGCGCGGCGTCAGGGCATGAAGGATCTGCCGCTCCCCGACGATGCAGTAGTTCTGACCAGTTTCGGCGATGCGTCGGCGAACCATTCGACCGCGCAGGGCGCGTTCAACACCGCGGGCTGGGCGGCGTTCCAAGGCTCACCGATGCCGCTTATTTTCCTCTGCGAAGACAATGGCATCGGCATTTCGACGCGCACCCCGACCGGCTGGATCGAGGCGCAATTCCGCCACCGCGCCGGACTACACTATATCCAGTGCGACGGCAGCGACCTCGCCTCCGCCTATGCCGGCGCCTGCGAAGCCGCCGATTATGCGCGCCGGTATCGCAAGCCGGTGTTCCTCCACATGGCGACGGTGCGGCTCTACGGCCACGCCGGGTCCGACGTGCAGGGCGCTTATCTGCCGAAGGCGCTGATCGAGGCCGACGAAGCGCGCGATCCGCTGCTCGCGGGCGCGGCGTTGATGGCGCAGCAGGGCTGGATGACCCCCGCCGAAATCGCCGACGCCTATGAGGACATCGGCGCCACGCTGGCGCGGCAGGCCGAGGCGGCGATCCTGCGCCCGAAGATCACCACCCCCGCGCATGTGATGAAAAGCATCGTCCCGCCCAAACGTGACATCGCGCGCGCCAACACCCCGTCGGACGCGGATCGCAAGGCGATGTTCGGCAGCGACGCGGGCGCTATGGACAAACCGCAGCATATGGCGCGGCTGCTCAGCTGGGCGCTCGCCGACCTGATGCTCGCGCATCAGGAAATCGCCGTCATGGGCGAGGATGTCGGGCCGAAGGGCGGGGTCTATAATGTCACCGCCAAGCTGCACCAGCGCTTCGGGTCGGCGCGCGTGATCAACACCTTGCTCGACGAACAGGCGATCCTCGGGCTCGCGATCGGCATGGCGCACAACGGCTTCCTGCCGATGCCCGAAATCCAGTTCCTCGCTTATGTCCACAATGCCGAGGACCAGATCCGCGGTGAGGCGGCGACGCTCAGCTTCTTCTCGGACGGGCAATATACCAATCCGATGGTGCTGCGCATCGCGGGACTCGGTTATCAGAAGGGCTTCGGCGGCCATTTCCACAACGACAACAGCCTGGCGGTGTTTCGCGACATTCCCGGCGTGATCCTCGCGGCGCCGTCGAACGGGCGCGATGCCGTCGCGATGCTCCGCGAATGCGTAAGGCTGGCGCGCGAGGAGCAGCGGGTGGTCGTCTTCGTCGAACCGATCGCGCTCTATATGACGCGCGACCTGCACGAAGACGGCGATGGTTTGTGGACGAGCACTTATGAAGCGCCGGGCGACGGCGCGCCGATCCGCTTCGGCGACGTCGGCGTCCATGGTGACGGCACCGACCTTGCGATCGTCACCTATGGCAACGGCTATTACCTGTCGCGCCAGGCGGAGAAATTGCTCGCGACCGACGGCGTCAAGGCGCGCGTGATCGACCTGCGCTGGCTCGGTCCGGTCGATGCGGAGCAGCTCGTGGCCGCGGTCGGCGATGCCAAGCGCATCCTGATAGTCGACGAATGCCGCATCACCGGATCGCAGAGCGAGGCGCTGATGGCGCTGTTCGTCGAACAGACGCCGGACAAAAAGCTCGCACGCATCGCCGCCGACGACAGCTTCATTCCGCTGGGAAGGGCGGCGACGCTGACCCTGCCGAGCCGCGATTCGATCTACGCTGCGGCGAAGGAGCTGCTGGCATGAGCGCGCGCAAAACCGCGCTCGTCGTCGCCCCCGGCCGCGGCACCTATGGCAAGGGTGAACTCGGCAGCATCGCCCGCCTCCACGGCGCGCGCTTCGGCGACCTGATCGCCAATTTCGATGCCCAGCGCCGCGACCGCGGCCAGCCGACGGTCAGCGAACTCGACGGCGCCGAGCGTTTCAGCGTGGCCACGCATATGCGCGGCGACGTCGCGGCGCCGCTGATCTACACCGCGACCGCGCTCGATTTTCTCAGCATCAATCGCGAGCAATATGACATTGTCGCCGTCGCGGGCAATTCGATGGGCTGGTACAGCGCGCTGGCGCTCGGTGGCGCGGTGTCGGTCGCGGACGGTTTTCGCATTTCGAACGCGATGGGTCTCAACAGTCAGACGCACGGCCCCGGCGGGCAGATCCTGCTGCAAGTGGTCGATGAGGATTGGCGCCCCGTTCCCGGCCTGCGCGAGCAGCTGCTGGGCCTCGTCACCGCTATCGCCGCGCGCCCCGACCACGACCTCGCGCTGTCGATCGACCTCGCGGGCATGCTCGTGTTCGCCGGCGATGAAGCGGGCCTCGCCGCCTTGCTCGCCGAAGCGCCGCCGACCCCCGGCCGCGATCCGCTCCGCCTCGCGGGTCACGGCCCGTTCCACACCCCGCTGATGTTCGGCAGCTCGGACAAGGCCAAGGCCGAATTGCCCCCCGCGCTGTTTGGTGCTCCGGCCATCCCGCTGGTCGACGGTCGCGGCCACATCTGGCGCCGCTTTGCCAGCGATCCCGCAGCGGTCTGGGATTACACCTTCGGCCACCAGATCCTCGCGCCCTACGACTTCGCGCGCTCGGTGCAGGTTGCGGTCAAGGAATATGCCCCCGACATCCTCATCCTGCCCGGCCCCGGCGACACGCTCGGCGGCGCGATTGCGCAGGCGCTGATCGGCATCGAATGGCAGGGAATTGGCAGCAAAGCCGATTTTGTTGCGCGGCAGGCGAGCGATCCGATCCTGCTTGCGATGGGCCGCGCCGAGCAACGGGCGCTCGTGACCCGACGCGAATAGGGTCGGCAGGGGAAGGAACTTTCCCCTGCCGACCCTGTCGGTCGCGCGCGATCAGGTGGGGTTGACCCCGCGCGGGTGAACGGCAGCGCCCATGGGGACCAACTCAAGGGCGGTGCGCCGTTCATGATCTTTATAGGCCGAGCGCGCCGATATTGGCCGCGCGGCGGCGCGATCATGCACCGAAATGGATGGGATTGACCGGCGCACCGCGCGCCTGTTCGGCGATGAATTGCCACCGCAGCAACTCAGCGACATTGCCCGCCCCGGCGCGCCGCATGATATTGGCGCGGTGAACCTCGACCGTGCGCGGGCTCAAATCCAATTGCCGTGCGATCGCCTTGTTGCCCAGCCCCGCGGCGATCGCGTCCAGAATATTGCGCTCACGGGGCGTCAACGCCGCCAGCCGCGCCTCGGCCTCGCGGTGCCGGTCCAGCGCCAGCCGATGTTCGTGCCACTCGGCCAGCGCGGAATCGATGACGCGGCGAACGACGCGCGGGTCGAGCGGCGCAGGCAGCAGATCGCGCGCCCCGCCGCGCAGGATGGCACCGGATTCGGCGATGCTCAGCTGGTCGGCGGCAACAAAGACCGCCATATCGGCGCGCCCCGCGATCCGTTCCAGCAACGCCGCGCCGCCGATTCGCCCGGGCTGGTGCCAGCGAAAGAGCAGGATCGCGGTGCCGCTGTCGCGTTCGGCCGACAGCCAATCATCGGCGCTGGCAAAGCAACGGACAACCCGCTCGCCGCCCGCCGCCAGCGCTCGAAAGCAGGCCGCGCGTTCGGTCGGGTCTGGCAGGATCAGATGGATATGGCCCGCAACATCGCTCACCCGATCCTGCTGCCCCCAACGCGCGCGCGCGGCCAGCACCTATCGATCGGCGACGGCGCCGTTCCGGAGCAATCGCCCTTCGCTTGCCGCGGCCGGTGCGGTCAGCCGGTGATCAGCTGAACCGCCGCGGGTCCGTAGAGCGCGACGACAAAGATGCAGGCGGTCACCACGCCGACGAGCAGGCTGCGCCGGTCCTTGATCGCAAAGGCGACCGGGTCGCCCTCGACTTCGCCGCGTCGCGCCATGATCCAGATCCGGTTCAACCAATAAAGCAGCGGCAGGCAGAGCAGCCATAACATTTCGGGCAGCGCATAATGGGCGGCGGTCGCCGGATCATGCGCAAACAGCGCGAGCACGAGGATCGCAACCATCCCGGCAGAAATGCCCGACATCATTACGACGTCGAGATCGCCGCCGACATAGCCCCGCCCGCTCAGCAGCCGCTCCGGCTCGATCGCGTCGCGCATTTCGACATAGCGCTTCAGATAGGCGAGGCTCAGGAACAGGAAGACCGAAAACAGCAGCAGCCAGAAGCTGAGGGGCACGCCGATCGCGATTGCGCCGATCCAGATGCGGATTGTGTAGAGCGAGGCGAGGACGATCGCATCGCCGACCATCACCGCCTTCAGCCGGAATGAGTAAGCGGTGGTGATAGCCATATAGGCCAGGAACCAGAGCATGAGTTCGGCGCCGCCGAGCCACCATCCCCCGACCAGGCCGATCGCCGCCAGCAGCAGCGACAGCCCCAGCGCGGCCGGGATGCTGAGATCGCCATGCGCCAGAGGGCGTTTCCATTTGGTGCGATGCGCGCGGTCGGCGTCGAGATCGAGCAGGTCGTTGAGCAGATAGATCGACGATGCGATCAGCGACATGAGTAGCGCCGCCGCCACCGCCGTCAGCAGCACCGCAGGTTTGGTGAATTCGCCCGACGTAAAAGCAGGAACGATCACCAGCGCATTCTTGGCCCATTGGTGCGGCCGCATCGCTTTAAATACGGCGCGGGCGGGGGACGGGCGCGGGTCGCCGAGGCGTTTGACCGCCGACCGCGCCGGGATATGGCCGACCGACCAGCCATGCCGCGCCGCGCGCCACAGACAGGCATCGGCGCGGCTGTCGCCGACATAGTCGAACGGCGCCTCGGGGCCGATACGCGCGCGGATAGCGGCAAGTTTCGCCTGACCTTTGAGATTGGAGCGGCCGCGCGTCGCGATGACGGGATCGGACAGTTCCAGATGATCGGCAATGCGGCGGATGTGCCGCCAGTGGCTGGCGCTCGCCAGAACCACAGGACGGCGCTCGGCCTTGGCCTGTTCGATCAGGCGGAGCACCTCCGGTCGGTACGGCAAGCGCGCTGCGTCAATGCGGTCACGCCGCGCCGCCATTGTTTTGGCGATGGCGCGCCCCGCAACCAGCCAGGTCAGCACCGCGATCAACGCGGCGATGCCTGAACGGGCGATCCGCACAAAGCTTTCGAGCGAAATGTCGGCGCGCGTCAGCGTCCCGTCGACATCGACGAACAGCGGCACGGCCTCACCCGCGCGGGCAGGTTGGTCAGGTAGCATCGGGCAGGGTCTTTCGCGCTACGCGCCGCTCGATCCACGCCGCGACCGGCACCGCGGCCATAACGATCAACAGCGGTATCGCCGGATCGCGGTAACGGACGATGATATAGGCGGCGGCATGGATCAGCCAGAACCCCGCGATCATCGCCGCAAAGATCCATTTGCCGTCGCGCGCGATCAGGCGCGAGCCGAAGGCGAGCAGCGCGAACAACAGGATCAAGCCATATTGCGCGACCTCGACCAGCCGGATCGCAGCGACCGTCGTTGAAGCGGCCAAATCGTCGGCGTCGGGAAGATTGGGCTGCCAGAAATAGGCCAGTTTGAGCGCCGCCAGCTTGGCCGCCTGACCGGGGTTCGTCCTGATCCAGTCGAGCGCCGCGGTTTGCAGGCGGTCCGCATTGGCGGCTTCGCCGAGCCGCACGCGCGTCGTGTTCCAGTCCTGACCCAGCGGCGTGTCGGCGATGCTGACGAACTTGCCCGTCGCGGCGGGGTTGTTGCCCAGATACAGGTTGAAGGCAGCGTTGGTGGTCAGCACCGGTCGCCCGACCATCTGGTTGGTGGCATATAGCCAGGGCGTCATCAGCACAGCGGCACCGGCGATGAAGCACAGGCCCGCAGTAAAGCCCGGTGCAAAGCGGCCGCGTGTGCGCCAGAGCATCAGTAGCGCGGCGGCTACGCCGAGGCAGAGCAGCAACGCCGAACCACCCGTGATCAACTCCGCGCCCCACAACAGGCCCGCGACGGCCGCGGCGACCATCGGGCGCTGGTCGCGCGCGATCGCGATCGCACTCAGGGCGATCCCGAGCAGCAACGGCGTGGTCAGATTTTCCTTCGCCAGCATCGTCGCATTCCACAGTCCGGGCAACCAAAGCGCATAGGCTGCGGCCGCGAGCAGCCCCGCTTCGCGGCAGGCAGACAGCGCCAGGCCGAGCCGGTAGATCAGCCAGATGCTCGCGATGCACAGGAGCAGGTTGACCGCGATGGCCGCACCCACCGAGCTCCCCAGTACCATGAAGAACGGCGCGAGCAGCAACGGATAGCCCGCGCTGTAGAAGGCATGCTGCCCGTAATGGTCCGCAAGCTCGCCGCGTTCCGCCAAACCCTCGGCCATCGTGAAATAGGCGAGCGCGTCGCTTTCGAGCGGATGTTGCAACGCCCATGCGCCCGCCAGCCGGAGCACGATCGCGACGAGCATGATCGCCACGAGCAAGGCCGCCGAGGTTCGCGGCGACAAGGCCGATGTCAGAGGCGCGAGGATGGGAGTGCGCGCGGTCATCGGACGATTTCGGAGCGCCGCGGCAAGGATTTACGCGGAGCGCGCGACCAGCACACAGCCGGCGGCGATCATCAGGGTTCCGGCAATGCGCGCGGCGCTCAGGCTTTCGTCGAGCCAATAGGCGCCCGCGAGCATCGTCAATATGAAGCCGATCCCGACGAACGGGTAAGCCAGCGAGAGCGGGGCGCGGCCGAGCACGAACAGCCAGAGCAGCGCGCCGACGCCATAAAGGCAGAGGCCCAGCAAAATCATCGGCGATTGCGCCAGCCCGCCAATCTCGCCGCTTATTCCCGCCGATCGCCCGCCCGCGGCCGCGGTCGTCCCGATCTTGAGCGCCAGCTGGGCCAGCGCAGACAGGCTGACGCTGGCAAGAATGAGAAGGAGCAGGCGCACTGTCATCGACGATCTTTCGGTCCATCAGCGGTTTGCCACTAGGCGCGGCGCTTCAAGATAAGGTTAATCTTGGGCGGAATGTCGAGCGAAATCCTTGCGCGACCGCGGTTTGACGCGGCGTTGCCGCTGGCACCATGGGCGATCTGAAATGCACCAGTGCGCGGGACATGATTGCCGAAAAAGATGCTGCCGCCGACAAAGTGCAATGTCCATACGCCCCGCCCATGCCAGTCTCGCCCTATCGTTCGCCGCGCTGTCTGCCGCACCTGTCGCCGCCGAAAGACCGCCCCGTTACAGCGATGAGGATATCCTCAACGGCACGACCATTGCGATCGCGTCGCAGGATCTGTGCGGGTTTCGCGTCGATGAAAAAGCGATCCGGGCGCTGCTTGCGGCGAAGCTTCCCGATTTGACTCCCGACCTTATCGCGCTTCAGCTGCGCGGCTACGCCCGCGTCCTGCCCCGCCTCGACGACGAACAGCGCAAGCGCCACTGCGCCAAAACGCGCGCCTTGGCCAAGGCTGCGGGATGGTTGCGCTGACATAGCGGCTGCGGGCCGCAAAACATGATGGCGACTGGTGACCCCTACGGGACCAGTGACATTGAAATCAAGTATATGGAAAGATTGGAATAATTCTCAGTGGAAGGCGATTTCTGCCATCATTTATACCATCAATTTTTTCTACTGGAAGATTATCGCGGTTCGGGTTCCGGATAGGTACTCGATGTCGATCCGAACCGCATTCGATAACGGTGAACTTTAACCGTTTCAGGTTCGGCTTGCTCAATGATCGGCAACCTTTTTCGCCAGTTCGTCGTACGGAAAACGTACGGAAAACATGGTGAGATTTAGTGGGTTTTATGAGACAGCCGATCGAGCAAAAACAGTCACTTAACGTCTCATAAGTTCCTGAAAAAACGCAGTTTTTCTCGCTCCGAAGGCAGAGGCCAGGGGTTCGAATCCCTTCGGGTGCGCCATTTCCTGTAAATTTCAGTAATTTTGCAGGTCGTCCGCCAGGGGCTCTGGCGGCGAATAGCCGCGTATGATCTCCCGCCGACAGCAGTCAGGCACCCCATTTATCGTCCGGCTCGCATTTTTTCGTCGGCGACTTCGCGCATCGCCAAGACAGCGTAAATTGAGGCATTTTGCGCGAAAACGTTACAGAGTCCGACGACATCCGTTCGCGCAGCCAATATCAATTTGCCATCGCCAAATCGCAGCCCTATGGCCATCTTGATAATAGCTCTCAATAACATTCGAGCCGGTTACATGCAGCGATCGACGATCAGCATCTGGTTTCTCGCGCACAAGTGGGCGAGCATCGTCTGTACCGCCTTTCTGTTGATGCTGTGCGTCACCGGGCTGCCGTTGATCTTTCATCACGAAATTGACGAACTGACCGAGGATGCACCGCAGTTCGGGATGCCCGGCGTTGGATCGTCGGGCGAAGCGCCCGGCCTTCGTCCGCTCGACGAGATGCTGGCGAAGGCGCTGGCGGCGCGTCCCGGCGAGGTGCCGGTCTTCATGGCGTTCGACAATGATCAGCCGTCGATGACGATCACCACCGCGCCGCGTCCCGACTCGCCTGCCGAGGATATGACGATCCAGCTGTTCGACCGCTCGACGGGTCAGTCGACCGGCGCGGTCGACGAGAGCGGCGTGATGCACTTCTTGCTTCAGCTCCATACCGACATGTTCCTCGGGCTGCCCGGTATGCTCTTTTTGGGATTGATGGGGCTGTTGTTCGTTGTTGCGATCGTTTCGGGGGTCGTCCTTTACGCACCGTTCATGCGCAAACTCGAGTTCGGTACCTTGCGAACCTCGCGCAGCCGCCGGGTCAAATGGCTAGACTATCATAATCTGCTCGGCATTGTGGCGCTCGCCTGGATGACCGTTGTCGGTGCCACCGGAGTGATTAATGCACTCGCGACCCCGATTTTTCAGTATTGGCAGATGACCGAGCTTGCCGCGATGACCAAGGCCTATGCCGGAAAGGGCGCCGTCGCCCCCGATCGCTATGGCTCGATCGACAAGGCCATGGCGGCAGCCCGGGCCGAAATTCCGGGCAACAATCCGCAGTTTATCGCTTTCCCGGGCGGCGCATTCAGCAGCCAGCATCATTACGCCGTCTTTTTCCAAGGCGACACGCCGCTCACCGAACGGCTGCTGACGTCGGCGCTGATCGATGCCGAGACCGGTGCGTTCACCGACGCCCGCCTGATGCCTTGGTATGTGAAAGCGCTCGCGCTGTCGCAGCCGCTGCACTTTGGCGACTATGGGGGGCTGCCGCTCAAAATCCTGTGGGCGATCCTTACCCTGTTCACGATCATCGTTCTGGGCTCAGGCCTCTATCTCTGGCTCGGCAAGCGACGCTCGAGCACCGACGCGCTGGTGCGCGAGGTCGAGAGTGGCGGCACGCTGGTACCCGCCGAATGAAACAGCATCATAGCCTGCGCGCGATCTTTGCGGCGCCGCTGCTGCTTGCCCTCGTCAGCATAGCCGGTCTCGTCGTTGCGCTGACCGGCGATGGCCTTCGCGATGCCGTCTCTTGGGGCGCGCTCTTTATACCCGTTCTCGCGGTCGGCTGGGCGATGAAGGCCCGCCGCACCTGATATTTTGCGGGGATTCCCGCCATCGTAAGGACCAGGATATGAACCCCATCAGCACCCGCGCCATGCTCGCGCTAACCGCCAGCACCGCCATGCTCGCGCTCGCCGTCCCCGCCACCGCGCAAGACAGCGACGACATCATTGTCACCGCGCAGCGCAACAATGAAACCGAAGTTACCGCCGGCGGCAATGTGGGTGTGTTCGGTGACAAGGCGGCAGCGGACGTGCCGTTCAGCGTCCGTTCGTACAACGAGGCGCTCATCCTCAACCAACAGCCCGATACGCTGGGCGAAGTGCTCGAAAACGACCCGACGATCCGCACCACGCTCGGCTTTGGCACCGCGGCCGAAGTCTTCGTGATCCGCGGCTTTGCGCTCAATTCGGACGATATTGGCTTTGACGGCCTTTACGGCATTACCCCGCGCCAGCTGGTCGCGCCCGAGCTTTTCTCCTCGGTTCAGGTCATCAACGGCGCCAGCGCCTTTCTGAACGGCGCCGCGCCGGGTGGCAGCGGGATTGGGGGCAGCGTCAACCTGATCCCCAAAAGCGCTGACCGCGAGCTCACCCGCGCGACGCTCGGTTACACCTCGGACGCCCATTTCGGCGGCGCGTTCGACGTTGCGCGGCGGTTCGGCGGCAATAGCGAATGGGGCGTGCGCTTCAACGGCTCCGCGCGCCGCGGCGACATCGCGATCGATGACGAGTTCCACTCAAGCTATGTGCTCGGCGGTACGATCGACTATGACGGCGGCCCGCTCAGACTTTCGCTCAACGCCAATTATCAGCGCCTGCGTCATCAGAACTGGCGCCCCAAGGTCGCGGTCAGCACCGCCATCCCGCGCGTGCCCGATGCCGACACCAACTATGGCCAGCCGTGGGCGGTGATCCAGACCGAGGATGTGTTCGGTACCCTCGGCCTCGAATATGACCTTGCCGACAATGCGCTCTTCTACGCCCGCATCGGCGCGCGCGACGGGTCAGAGGGTCAGACCACCGCGTCGATCACCCTCAACGATCCGATCACCGGAGCGTCGACCGGCAGCGGATCTTACGTCCCGCGTACCGACAACAATGAGGCCGCCACCGCCGGCTTGCGGGTCAAACTCGCTGGGGGTGGCATCACGCATGAAATCAACTTCGGCGGCACCGTGAGCTGGCAGGTCAACCGCAACGCCTATGATTTCTCGCTGACCAGCTATGCCACCAACCTCTATAATCCGGTCGTCGTGGCGGCGCCTGCGCCCGGCCAGTTTGTTGGCGGCAACATCGACGATCCCTATCCGATCGGCCGCAACCGCGTCGCCAGCATGTTCGCGTCGAACACCGTCGGCTTGTGGGACGACCATGTCCTGTTGACCGGCGGCCTCCGGCTGCAACAGATCAAGGTTCAGTCCTATTCCTACGCCGGCGGCGCGCTCTTCAGCACCTATAGCGAAGACGCGATCACCCCCGTCGTCGGCCTCGTCGTCAAGCCCGCCGAGGGGCTGTCGCTCTATGCCAACCGCATCGAAGGATTGATCCAGGGCGCGACCGCGGGGGTCACCGGCATCGACCCCGACACCGGCATGACGCTGCCGATCATCAATGCGGGGATCGTGCTGCCGCCGTTCAAGTCGGTGCAATATGAAGTCGGCGGAAAGCTGACGCTTGGCGCCGTCGATCTCGGCGTGGCGCTGTTCCAGATCGACCGCCCCAATGCGATCGTCCTGCGCGATACCGCCAATCCCGGCTTCCTGCGCTTCGGCCCCTTCGGCGAACAGCGCAACCGCGGCGTCGAGATGACCTTCGCGGGCGAATTGACGACCGGGCTGCGGCTGATCGGCGGCGTGTCGGTCAACGATCCGGAACTACGCCGCACCCCTGGCGGCGTGAACCAGGGCAATGATCCGACGGGTATCCCCGAATGGCTGGCCAATGCCAATGTCGAGTGGGATCTATCGTTCGTGCCCGGGCTGACGCTGACCGGCCGCGTCGTCCATACGGGCGCGCAGGCGGTGAACGAGGTCAACACGCTCGAACTCGACGACTGGACGCGTTTCGACCTTGGCATGCGTTTCGTCACCGTGGTGGCCGACAAGCCGCTGACGTTGCGCTTCAACGTCGATAATGTCGCAAACCAGCGCTATTGGGCGTCGGCGTTCAGCAGCTTTGGCACCCAGTTGCTGCAAGGCAGCCCGCGCACCTTCAAGGCGTCGGCGTCGATCGACTTTTAGCGGTGCGCGCGGGTCAACCGACGCAGCGCATCGCAAAGGCCCAGAACAGCGCATATTCGCCATATTCGCTTTTCAGGTCGGCGCTGCCCTGATGCCCGCTGTCCATATCGGTCAGCAACATCGCGGGGTTGCCGCTGGTCGAGCGATAGCGGACTTCGGCGACCAGTTTAGCCGGTTCCCAATAGGCGACGCGGTCGTCCTTGAGCCCTGCGGTGCAGAGCAAAGGCGGGTAGGGCGCCGTGCGGACATTCTCATAAGGCGAGATCGACGCGATATAGTCATAGGCGCGTGGTTCGGCCAACGGATCGCCCCAGTCGGGACGGAACAGCGGCACGAGCGGGTGGCTCGCATCGCTCATCGTGTTGAGCATGTCGACGAACGGCACTTTCGCGATCACCCCGCCCCACAGGGTCGGCGCGATATTCATGCTCGCGCCGACGAGTAACCCGCCTGCCGACAAGCCGTAGGCGACAACCTTCCCCTTTGCCGAATAGCCTTGCCCGCACAAATGTTCGGCGCAGGCGATGAAATCGGTAAAGCTGTTGCGCTTGGCGAACTTGCGCCCGCCGAGGAACCAGCGGCGTCCCTTTTCCGACCCGCCACGGACTTGCGCAATCGCGTAGCGCCAGCCCTGATCGACCAGCGCGAGCGCGGGGATCGAGAAGTGCGGGTCGCTGTTCACGCCATAAGCGCCATAGCCATATTGCAGCAGCGGCGCTTTGCCGTCCTTCGCCATGCCGCGGCGCGACAACAAGGTGATCGGCACCATTTCGCCGTCGGGCGCGGGCGCCATCAACCGCTCGACCTCATAATTGTCGGGATCGAAATTCGCGACCCGCTGTTGCTGGACAATCGTCTGCTTGCCGCTGCTCAGATCGACCATGATCCAGCGTCGCGGCGATTTTGGCGATTCGTGGACGATCATCACCGATCGGGCGGCATAGGCCTGCTCGCCGGGAAGTTCGATCGCATAGGCCGGATCGTCGAATGCGATGCTTTGTTCGCTGCCGTCGGCGCGCTGGATGACCAGCCGGTGCAAACCGTCGGCACGCTCCAGCCGCACCAGCGCGGTCTTGAAAGGCTGGATCTGCAAAATCGGGGTGCCGGCGCGGTGCGGCACGAGCGTGGCGAGGGTACGGAAATCGCCGGGGTCAAGGCGCAGCAGCTGCATATCGAACGCATCATCGGCGTCGGTCGTCGCCACCAGCGTGCCGTCCCACTCATCGATTTCGTAACGGATGCCGCTCTGGCGCGGCCACACCACTCGCGGCTCGCGCATTTCATCAGTGGCGGGGATCAGCCGCACTTCGGCGGTTTCGGGGCCGGACAGCGTCAGCGCGACAAAACCGTCGGCGGCGGTGCGCTTTACCCCCATGAAGATCGCGGGGTCTTTTTCTTCATAGACCAGCGTGGTGGTCTTGCCGTCGACCGAGGTGCGATAGAGCCGCGTCGGCCGGTTGCGCGCGTCGCGCCAGATCCAGAACATCCATTGCGAAGAGGGGGAAAAGACCAGCCCGCCATAGCCATAGGCATCCTTGTCGACGAGGGTGCGCACGTCGCCGCTGACCGTGTCGCGGATGACGATGCGGTGGCGGTCGTTGCCGATGACATCCTCGGCCCAGGCGAAGTAGCGGTGGTCGGGGCTCGGCTGATGCCCGGTGGTGCGGAAATAAGGCTGGCCTTTGGCGCGCGCGCCTTCATCGACCAATGTCTCGGCGGCACCGCCGCCCTTGCTGCGGCTGTAGATCGGATGCGCCGATCCCGGGGGCATTGCGGACGAATAAGCCCAACCGTCGCGCTCCAGTGCGGGCGCTTGTAAGGAACCCGCCGACCGCGCGAGCATCGCCTCGATCAGCGCGTCCTGCGCGGCGCGCACCGGCTTCAGAACAGCTTCGGCATAAGCATTTTCTTCGGCGAGCATTTTGGCAACCGGTCGCGGCAGGTTGCCGCGATGGCGTTCACCGTCGGCGGGGATGAATTTCATCCACGAATAGACATCGTCACGCTTGCGACCGAGCTGCGCGATGACATGCGAGATCCGCGGCGATTGCGGGCGCGGCAGCGCAGGCCAGCGCGGCTTGCCCTGCGCTGACGCCCACTGCGGTCGACCGGCGAGCAGCAGCGCCGCAACGGCGGCCCCACCCAGAAACTGCCGCCGCGCCTTGTTGCCCAGCCCGTTCATCGCGATCCTCCCATCCAAATTCATAGGCCGTCACTCTATGCCGCGCCAAATGGCGTACTGCGCCGATCAGGCCCGCCAATCCAGCGATCGGGCAAATAGCCGACCGTTCAGCGCCGTGGCGACGCGGCCCGCTGGCCCGATACGGCGCGATTCTGGCCCGACTTTCGCCGACACGCGCTTTGAACCTGATAGTTTGACTCTCGGAATTGCATCGCAGTCGCAATCAGGGAGGCAATCATGTCCATAGCAGCAGTAAAGCGCGTCGTAATCTGCAGCATTTCGGTGCTGGCCCTCACCCAAGGCTCGGGCGCGGTGGCGCAGGACGCGGCGACCGATGACAGCGAAATCGTCGTCACCGCGGCCAAGCGCGAACAGTCGGTCCGCGACGTGTCGGGCTCGGTCGCCGCGGTCAGCGAAGCGACGTTGCAGAAACTCAACGCCCAGAGCCTCTCTGATTATATCACCCGCGTCCCCGGCGTGGTGTTTAACGACTATCAACCTGGCGTGTCCGAAGTCGTCATCCGCGGCATCGCATCGACCACCTATCACGAGGCGAACCAGGCAACGACGGGCTATTATCTCAACGAAATCCCGCTGATCGAGCCCGGCTTCCCGCTCGTCATTCCCGACGTCGACAGCTTCGACGTCAGCCGCGTCGAAGTGCTGCGCGGGCCGCAGGGCACGTTGTTCGGATCGTCGTCGCTCGGCGGCGCAATCAACTATGTCGTCAACGAGGCTGATCCGGGCGGCTTCGACATCGGCGCCGAAGGTCAGCTGGCTTCGACCAAGGGCGCCGGCGAGGTCAGCTACGCCGCCAAGGCGATGGTCAACCTGCCGATCGTGACCGACAAGCTGGCGGTGCGCCTCGTCGCGCTTCAGCGCGTCGATGCCGGTTATCTCGACAACACCCTGCTCGGCGAGGACGGCAGCAATGATTTGCGCGTCCGCGGCCTGCGCGGCTCGATCGTTTTCACCCCCACCGAGAGCACGCGCATCTCGGCGCTCAGCATGTACCAGGAATATGATCTCGACGATCAGACCTATGTGCTGTTCGGCCCGCCCAAAACCTTTGACCGCGCAACCAATGTTGCCGAGTTTCAGGACACCGATTTCATGCTCCACAGCCTGCGGTTCGAGCAGGATCTGGGCTTTGCGACCCTCACCGCGGTCGGCAGCTATACCGAAAAGAACGCCAATCTCGCCTTCGACAATTCGATCTTCGGCGGCAACGACCCGCGCACCAATACCCCCGAGCTTGCGAGCAGCCGGGGCAAATCGAAGACCGACTATGCCGAACTGCGTCTCGCCTCGCCCGATGGCGGCCGGTTCCGCTGGCTGCTTGGCGCCAACTATACGCGGCTGCGCTCAAGCAATACCGACGGCACCTTCATCAAGGGCATTGGCGATTACATCGACGCCAATCCGGCGATGTTCGGCGGCCAGTCGGGCGACACGCTGGCGCCCGGCGACCTCGCGACGCGCACCGTCAGCAGCAACCGCGTCACCGAAAAGGCGGTTTTCGGCGAGGCGTCTTTCGACATCGTCGATACGCTGACGCTGACGCTCGGCGGCCGCCTGTTCGAGTATCGTTCACGCCCGCGGCTGCAATATCTGCCCAATGCGAACCTGATCGCGCCCTTCGACTACGCCCCCGCTGCGAGCAAGGATTCGGACTTCATTCCCAAGGCATCGCTGACCTGGAAACCCAATGACGATATCATGGTCTATGGTCTCTATTCCGAAGGTTTCCGTATCGGCGGCATCAACGTCTATTCCGCGGCGACGCCGGGCCTGCCGCTCAGCTTCGAAAGCGACACGACCAAGAATTTCGAAATCGGGACGCGCTTCGACCTGATCGACAAGACGCTGACCGTCGATGTCACCGCCTATCATATCGATTGGGACAATGTGCAGGCGCGCCTGTTCACCCCCGGCGATTTCAACGCCTACACCGTCAATGGCGGCGGCGCCGATGTCGATGGGGTCGAAATCAGCCTGACCCTGCGCCCGACGCGCAACCTGACCTTTGCATCGAATATCTCGTACAACGACGCGCGGTTGTCGCAGCTGCTTCCCGACAGCTTCGCACCGGGCGGCGGTTATGCGAAGGGGACGCAATTGCCGGGGGCGTCGGACTGGATCCTCGCCAACAGCATCGACCTCAATTTCCCCGATTCCCCGATGAAGCCGCGCGTTGGCATCGCGCACCGCTATCTGTCGGCGGCGCCGGTGGCGTTTGGCGCGGCGCTTGAAAAGGGCGACTTCCATATCGTCGATCTCAACGCCGCCTTCACCGTGGCCGACCGGATCGAACTGGGGTTGTTCGCGAAGAACCTGTTCAACCAATACGGCATCCTCAACGCCCCCTTCTCGTTCGCGGGGTCGGTCACACGGCCGCGCACGATCGGTGCGAGCCTGCGATTCAGTCTCGATTGAGGCTGAAGTCTTCCTCCCTGTGGCGCAGCCATGGGGAGGTGGCAGTGCGAAGCGCTGACGGAGGGGCTTTTGGCGCTACCGCTGCCGCCCCTCCACCATCCGCTTCGCGGACGGTCCTCCTCCCTATCGCTTTGCGACGGGGAGGAAATATTCAGAACCCCGACAAAAACGCCGCGACGTTCAGCCCCAGGTCGCCAACAGCATAGCCGCCCTCCATCACCACCAGCGTGGGCAGGCCGAGAGCGGCGATCGCCGCCGCCATCTCGACATAATCAGGGCGCTCCAGCTTGAAGCTGGAAATCGGGTCGTTGCTGTGGGTATCGGCGCCGAACGAGACGATCAGGCAGCGCGCCCCCCAATCGGCAATCGCGCCTAACGCGGTGTCGAGCGCGGGGCGATAGGCCGCACCGTCGGTACCGCGCGGCAGCGGCAGGTTGAGCGTCGTCCCTTCGCCCGCCCCTTCGCCGCACTCATCGGCATGGCCCCAGTAATAGGGATAGTCGGTCACCGGGTCGGCGTGAATCGAGGCGAAGAACACCGACGCATCCTCGTAGAAGATGTCCTGCGTGCCATTGCCATGGTGATAGTCGACATCGAGGATCGCGACCGGCCCCAGCCCCAGCGCATCCGCCTGACGTGCAGCGATGGCGGCGTTGTTGAGGTAGCAATAGCCGCCCATATAATCGCGGCCCGCATGGTGGCCGGGCGGGCGGCACAGCGCGAAGGCATGGCGGTCACCGGCTTTCAGGCGATCAAGCGCGGTCAGCGCGCATTGCGCCGACCAATAGGCGGATTCCCGGGTTCCCGCCGCAATCGGCGTCGAGGCATCGAAGCTATAGGCGCCGATGTCGGCGTCGATCCGGGCAAACTTCAGCGGCCGCCGCCGCACCACCGGAAAGCTGTAGCCGATCGCATCGCCCTGGCGCCCCGCCGCTTGCCAGCCATCCCAGGCGCGTTCGAGGAAGGCGAGAAAGTCGGCGTCATGGACCGCGAGCAGCGGCGCCATGCCGAAATCGCGCACCGGCTGCCAGTCGGCCAGCGCCGCGACGATCGACCGCGGCCGCTCGATATTCTCGGCATAGGGGACAAATTCGCCATTGTGCAGCTCGCGTTCGGGGGCGTGTTTCGCCTGCCGGTCGTCGTAAAACAGCTTCACCTTTGTGCCTGTCCTTCCATCCACGCCGTCAGCGCCGGGTCGGGATGGCGCGCGACGATTTCCGCAAAGCCCTGCGCGCTTTCATCCTGGCCGAGCTTGAAGACGGGATAGGCGCTGCGGACATGGGCGCGAAAGGCGATGATATGTTTCAGCATCGGAGCATAGCGCGGACCGAGGCGATCGGTCGACCATTTGCTGCCCTCCATCGCCGCGACGAGCCGCTCGATTGCGTCCTTCGTTTCATCGCCGACAAACTCGACCTCGACCCGGTAGCGCAGGACGGCATAATTCCACGTCGGCGCCCAATCGGGCTTGGAGACAAGCGACGGCGAGACATAGGCCGCGGGACCGTTGAACAGGATCAGGCCGTGCGGGTCGGCGCGAAAATCGGCGACGAGCGGGTTGGTGAGCGCGCAGTGGCCAAACAGCGCGGCGACATTCCCGTCTGCGCCTGTCTCGGCGAGCAGCGGGAGCGGGCTGGCGTTAAATTGGCGCGAGACCAGCCAGCCGAGCGGATAGTCGGCGATCAGCCGCTCGCTGTCGGCCGGACCCAGCGGATCAAACGGGTGCGACATGCCCGATTGTCCTGCCGATCCACGCCGCCTGATCGTCGAGCGCGCGGGCCGCGAGCGGCGCGATCGACATCGCTTCGAGAAAGCTGTGCGTGGCGCCCGTATAGACATGGCTTTCGGTCGCGACCCGCGCGTCGGTCAGCCGCGCGGCGAAGCTATGATTGCTGTCGGCCAATATGTCGCATTCGGCGATCGCGAGGAAGGCGGGCGGCAGGCCGGTCAGGTCGGCGCGGAGCGGCGCGACCAGCGGGTCATTCAGTTGCGCGGGTTCGGCAACATAATTATCCCAAAATACATCCATTTCATCGGCCTCGAGCGAATAGTCGCCCTGTCCGAAACGCGCATAGCTCGGCGTATGTTCGGGCGCAAAGGCGCCATAGTTGAGGATCATCGCGGCGGGCATCGATCGGCCCGCGTCACGGCGCAGCAAACAGGTCGCGACCGACAGGTTGGCACCCGCCGAATCGCCACCAATCATCACCCGCTCGGCATCAAGGCCCAGCCGCATTGCGTTCCCAGCGATCCAGTCGAGCGCCGCCGAACATTCGTTCAGCGCGACCGGAAATTTATGCTCGGGCGACAGGCTGTAATCGATCCCGACCACCGCGATGCCCGCGCGCGCCGCATATTCGCGCATCAGCCGGTCGTGGGTGTCGATGCTGAACAAGGTCCAGCCGCCGCCGTGGATGTACAGCATCACCGGCAATACCGCGTCGGCCACCGGGCGGTGCAGCCGCAGGCGAATGCCGTTCATATCCATATCGACGCTTTCGGCCATGATCGGGCCGTCCTCGCGCCACGGTTTGCGCACGCGCTCGGCGACCGCGCGGCGCGTTGTCATGTCCGATCCTCCTGGCGCGGCATGGGTGACATAAGCGGCGTTGATCGCATCGACAAACCGCCGGATATCGGGGTCAACCAGGTCATCCTGTATGGCATTCAAGCCGTTCGACATCCTGACATTCCTTCCCCGGCGCGCTTCTTTCGACACTGATAGCTTTTGCCTCCATCCTCCTATCGACCGTTCGGGCCAAACACCACATGGCGCAGGCCATTAGCCCGATTGCCGCTGGCCAGCACGCGGCGCGGCCTATAGGGTGGGGTCAGCTGATATTTGTGGAGAATGGGCCATGAAGCACAGCGTCGACGTTCTTTCGTTCGATCGCCCGGTCATTGCGCTGCAGGATGAATATCCCGCCGGCTTTGTCGATCCGATGCACAGCCACGATCATGTCCAGATCCTCTACGCCTCGGCCGGGGTGATGTCGGTGCGCACCCCGAAGACCAGCTTCGTCATCCCGCCGCAACGCGCAGTGTGGCTGCCCGCGGGGATGCGGCACGAGGTAGCGTGCCGCGGCCCGGTGTCGCTGCGCACGCTGTACCTGCCGAGCGCGCCCGGCGAGGAAGCGCGGATATGCCGTGTCTTTGAAGTATCGAACCTCTTGAAATCGCTGATCCTCGAAGTCGTCGATTTTCCGCCGCTCTACGACATCGCGGGCCGGGAAGGGCGCATCATCGGGCTGTTGCTCGACGAAATCGAACGGATGCCCAATGCGCCTTACCAAGTGTCGATGCCATCCGACCCACGCCTGCTGCGTGTCTGCAACGCCATTCTGGGCGATCCGTCGGACCCGCGCGATATCGACGACTGGGCCAATGTGGCCGCCATGGGGCGACGCACCTTCACACGCAGCTTCAAGCAGGAAACCGGCATGGGGCTAGCAGTGTGGCGCCAGCAAGTGCGGTTGATGGAGGCGCTCTCGCTCCTCGCCGCCGGAGCGTCGATCACTCAGGTCACTTACGAGGTCGGTTACGACAGCCCCAGCGGCTTCGCGGCGATGTTTCGCCGCGCCTTCGGCGTGCCGCCGAGCCAATATCTGAAACATTGAGAGGCTGAAATGTCTCCCCCGCTGACATTTGTTGATTTGCCCATGTGGCGCTCACGCGGCGGCGACGGCGTTCGGCATCGCGGCGCCGCTTGCGCCCATCGCTTCGTCGGCGGGATCGCAAACGACGCTTGCGACCAGCACCCCCTCGCCCAGTTTTGCCGCGATGATGGCGACGGTCGGCGCGTCAAGATCGTCGAGCGCGGTTTCGATATGGAGCATGCCGCTGCGTAGCTGCGACGACAGCGTTGTCGGCACGAGCGTGCGTTGGGCGAAGATGCCCATGATCCGCGGCAGCGTTTGCGGGTCTGGAACCGCGACGATCCGAAAGTGCGTTCTCACGCCGCGAGCTGGCCGGCGGTCGCGATCAGCCGCTCGGCGGTGTCGTCGGCGACTTGCGCTGGGGACAGGCCGCGACGCGCGGCTTCCTCAAGGATCGCGGTGACGCGCTGGCCGATCTGCGCGACGCGCTGTGCGACGCTGGCGGCGCTTTCGCCCAGATATTCGGCTGAGACGCTGATGATGCCCCCCGCGTTGGCGACATAATCGGGAACATAAGTGATGCCGCGCTCGCGCAGCAACGCGCCGATTTCGGGCGTCGCGAGCTGGTTGTTGGCGCCGCCGCAGACCAGCTTCGCCTTCAGCGCCGCGACGGTTGGTTCATCGAGAACGCCGCCGAGTGCGCAGGGGACAAAGATGTCGGCCTCGACCGACGCGATCGCATCGGCGCTGACGACGCGCGCGCCGAGGATCGTGGCGAGCCGGTCGCGGCGCCCGGGCGCAACATCGGCGATGATCAGCTGCGCCCCCGCATCGGCGAGGCGGCGGCACAGTTCGGCGCCGACATTGCCGGTCCCCTGCACCGCGACGGTAAGCCCCTTGAGGCCCGATCCCAGCGCGAAGGCGGCACCCGCCTCGATCGCACCGAACACGCCTTGCGCGGTCCATGGCGACGGATCGCCGCCCGCCGCCGTACCGATCGCGGCGAGTCCGGCGACATGGCGCGTCTGGCTGGCGACTTCGTGCATGTCGGCGACGCTTGTGCCGACGTCCTCGGCAGTGACATAGCGCCCGTTCAGCGCCGCGACCGCTTGGCCAAAGGCGCGGAATAGCGCCGTACGGTCGAACGGCCCGTCGGGCCGGCGGAGCACCGCCTTGGCGCCGCCAAAGGGCAGGCCCGCCATCGCGTTCTTGTAACTCATCCCCTCGGCAAGCCGGAAGGCGTCGGTGAACGCCTGGTCGAGATCGGGGTAATGCCACAGGCGGCAGCCGCCGGCGCCCGGCCCCAGCGTCGTCGAATGGACGACGATGATCCCGTCGAGACCGGCGCTCTTGTCCTCCAGTCGGACGGTTTCGAGAGCGGGCAAACGGCCCGAAAATTGTACAACCATGACGGCCTCCTTCTCGTTTCGCTTATCGCAGACAGGCGGTGGTCAAACTTGCTCGATTTTTGGAGTATTCGCCGCTATTCCGGTCAAATCGTCTCGACATTGAGAAATATGGGGTAAAAATGACCGATCTGGATCCGTTCGAGAAGAATATCATTCGCGAGCTCCAACGCGACGCCAGCCTGACCACCGCCGAACTCGCCGAGCGCGTCGGGCTGTCGCCGTCGCCGTGCTGGCGGCGCATCGATCGGCTCGAACGCGACGGCTATATCAAGGGGCGCGTCGCGGTGATCGACCGGCGCAAGGTCGGGCTGCACGCGCATATTTTTGCGCAGGTCAAACTCAACGCGCACGGCCGCGCCAACCTCGATGAGTTCAGCGACGCGATTGCCGCCTTTCCCGAAGTACTCGGTGCTTATGTGCTGATGGGCAATATGGATTTCATGCTGCGCATCGTCGCGAAGGACATCGACGCCTATGAAGCGTTTTTCTTCGACAAGCTGAGCAAATTGCCGGGGGTGCAGGAAATCAACTCGACGGTGGCGCTATCCGAGATCAAGTCGACGAACGAGCTGCCGATTATCTAGGGCGCGATACGCCGCGCCGGTGCGGTGATCGGTTTGACTCGCGCCGCCGGGTGCGCCAGATGCCCCGGCATGGCGGTTCAGCCCATGGTGGGAGGGGAGCAGCATCCGATGTACGACCTGCTGACCGGCCTGTCGGTGATCGAAGCCTCGTCCTTCGTCGCCTCGCCGACCGCCGGGCTCTATTGCGCGCAAATGGGCGCCGAGGTGATCCGCGTCGACCAGATCGGCGGCGGTCCCGATTTTCGCCGCTGGCCGGTGACTGCGGGCAATGACTCGCTCTATTGGGAAAATCTCAACCGCGCCAAAAAGTCGGTCGCGCTCGATCTGGGGCGGCCCGAGGGGCGCGAGCTGTTGCAGGCGCTAGTGCGCGCAACGGGCCAATTTATCACCAACTTTCCGGTCGGTGGCTTTTTGTCGCACGAGGCCCTGGCCTCAGAACGGCCAGACCTGATTACCGTCCGCATCATGGGCTGGGCCGACGGCTCGCCCGCGCTCGATTACACGGTCAACAACAGCGTCGGTTATCCGATGCTCACCGGCACCGGCCCCGCACCGGTGAACCATGTGCTGCCCGCATGGGATTTGCTCAGCGGCGCTTATGCCGCCTTTGCGCTGCTCGCCGCGATCCAGCGGCGCACCGCGACGGGCGCAGGCGGCGAGGTGCGGGTGCCGCTGTCCGATGTCGCGATCGGCACCGTCGCCAATCTCGGTGGGGTGGCCGAGGTGCTTTATAGCGGTGCCAACCGGCCGCGGCTTGGCAACGCGGTCTATGGCCTGTTCGGGCGCGATTTTGTCACCGCCGACGGCCAGCGGACGATGATTGTCGTCGTGACGCCGCGGCAATGGGCGAATCTGGTCGCGGCGCTCGGGCTGGGCGATGCGATTGCCGCGATCGAGGCGGCGCGCGGGGTGTCCTTTACAAAGGACGACGGGCTGCGCTTCGCCCATCGCGACGCGCTATATCCGCTGTTCGAGGCAGCCATCGCTGGCCGCAGTCATGCCGATCTCGCTGCCGCGTTCGACGCGGGCGGCATCGTCCATTCGCCCTATCGGACCATGTTCGACGCGGTACAGGATCCGACGCTGGTCGCGGGCAACCCGATCTTTGGACAGGCCGACAACCCCAGCGGTTTCGCCTATCCCGCCGCGGGTGCCTTTGCGACCTTGCCGCAGGACGAACGCCGACCGCCGCGCGCTGCACCGCGCAACGGCCAGCATAGCGAAGAAGTTTTGGCGGACCGGCTGTCGCTGCCGTCGGGCGAGATTGCCCGACTGATCGATGCCGGTATCGTCGGCATTGCCTGAAACCTGGAGAATGACATGACCCTGCGCCGCGCCGCCATCGTTGCCCCGATCCGTACCGCCGTCGGCAAATTCGGCGGCGCCCTCGCCAGCCTCGATGCCGGGCAGCTGGGTGCGGTGGTGCTGAAAGCGCTGATCGAGCGCACCGCGATCGATCCGGCGCGCGTCGACGATGTCGTGTTTTCGCAAGGCTATGGCAATGGCGAGGCGCCGAGCATCGGTCACTGGTCGTGGCTCGCTGCAGGGCTTCCGCTCGAAGTCCCGGGCTATCAGCTCGACCGCCGCTGCGGATCGGGGCTGCAGGCGATCGCCAACGCCGCGATGATGGTCCAGACCGGCATGTCCGACGTCGTCGTCGCGGGCGGGGTCGAATCGATGTCGAACGTCGAACATTACAGCATCGATGTCCGCAAGGGCGTGCGCGCCGGCAATCTGGTGCTCCACGACCGGCTGACCCGCGGGCGGTTGATGTCGCAGCCGATCGAACGCTTCGGGGTGATCAGCGGGATGATCGAGACCGCCGAAAATCTCGCCAAGGATTATGGCATCACGCGCGAGGCCGCCGACGCCTATGCGGCGGGCAGCCATCAGCGCGCCGCCGCGGCATGGGCCAAGGGGCTGTTCGACGACGAGCTGGTCCCGGTTGCGGTGCCGCAGCGCAAGGGCGATCCCGTAATTTTTGCCCATGACGAGGGCTATCGCGCCGATGCGACGATCGAATCGCTCGGCGCGCTGCGCGCGATCGAGGCGAAGACTATTCCGGGCGCAGTGGTGACCGCGGGTAATGCCAGCCAGCAGAATGATGCCGCCGCCGCGTGCCTCGTCGTCGCGGAGGACAAGCTCGACGAGCTTGGGCTCGAACCGATCGCCTGGTTCCACAGCTGGGCATCGGCGGGCTGCGATCCCAGCCGGATGGGGATCGGCCCGGTTCCGGCGGTCGAGCGGCTGTTCGCGCGTACCGGGCTCGGCTGGGGCGACATCGATCTGGTCGAATTGAACGAAGCGTTTGCGCCGCAGGTGCTCGCGTGCCTGAAAGGCTGGGGCTGGGCCGAGGACGACAGCCGCCGCGACATGCTCAACGTCAACGGCTCGGGGATTTCGCTCGGGCATCCGATCGGCGCGACCGGCGGGCGCATTTTGGCGAACCTGACGCGCGAACTGGTGCGCCGCGACGGGCGTTACGGGCTCGAGACGATGTGCATCGGCGGCGGGCAAGGCATCGCCGCGATCTTCGAGCGCGCCGCCTGATGGATTTGCGGCCAGCGCTGCAAGCGGCGGACATCTATCGCGCCGCCGCGGCCGATGCACTCGCCGCACGGTTGGCCGATCGGCCGATCGATCATGAGCAGCGCGCCGCGCATGGCTTTGCGTGGGTCGCGACGACGGTGGCGGCGCTGGGCGCGGTGCTGGCGTGGTGCGAGTCCGGTCAAGGCGCGAACCAGCTAGACACGAAAATCGCCACGCTCGCTTTTGCCGAGGGGGTCGGCCAGCTCGTCGGCGGCCTGCCGATGGGGCAGAACGAGATGTTTCGGCCCGCCGACCTTGGCATCGGCGCGGCGGCGCGGACGCTCGCCGAAGCGTGCAGCGACCTGCTCGATGCCGATCATGCCGCGCTGCGGGCCGAAGTTGCGGCGGCGCTTGCCGATGGTGACTGGCCCAGCGAGACGCTGCACGATGCCGACCTCGATACGATCCGTGACCAGTTCCGCCGCTTCACCGATGCCGAGATCTTGCCGCACGCGCATGGCTGGCACCTAGCCAACGATTTGATCCCCGACGCCACGGTGTGGGCGATGGCCGATCTTGGCACCTTTGGCGTCTGCATTCCCGAGGCATTCGGCGGGCTCGGCCTGTCGAAGCTGGTGATGTGCATCGTCACCGAGGAATTGTCGCGCGGCTGGATCGGTGCGGGATCGCTCGGCACGCGGTCGGAAATTGCGGGCGAACTGATCGCGATGGGCGGCACCGATGCGCAAAAGGCCGACTGGCTGCCGCGGATCGCGAGCGGCGAGGTTCTGCCGACCGCGGTGTTCACCGAACCCGACGTCGGTTCGGACCTCGGCGCACTCCAGACGCGGGCAAGGCAGGATGCGAGCGGCGCATGGATCATCGACGGGGCAAAGACCTGGATCACCCATGCCGCTCGATCCGACCTGATGACTTTGCTCGCGCGCACCTTGCCTGACGCGAAGGGCTATGCCGGCCTGTCGATGCTGCTTGTCCCCAAGCCGCGCGGGACCGATGCCAACCCCTTCCCCGCCAATGGTATGAGCGGCAGCGAGATCGAAGTCCTCGGCTATCGCGGCATGCGCGAATATGCGCTGCAATTCGACGCGATGACCGCGCCCGCCGACGCGCTGCTCGGCAGCCAAGAAGGGCAGGGGTTCAAACAATTGATGCGGACGTTCGAGGGCGCGCGCATCCAGACCGCGGCGCGCGCAGTCGGGGTGGCGCGGCGCGCGCTCGAATTGGGGCTCGACTACGCGTTGACACGCAAACAATTCGGCAAGGCGATCATCCACTTTCCGCGCGTCGCCGACAAGCTGGCGATGAGCCTGGTCGATTTTGTCACCGCGCGCGAGCTCAGTTATGCCGCGGCGCGCGCCAAGGACAGTGGCAAGCGCTGCGACATCGAAGCCGGGATGGCGAAACTGCTCGCCGCGCGCGCCGCCTGGTCTAACGCCGACGCTAGCCTGCAGATCCACGGCGGCAATGGCTATGCGCTGGAATATGAGATCAGCCGGGTGCTGTGCGACGCGCGCATCCTCAACATTTTTGAAGGCGCGGCGGAGATTCAGGCGCAGGTGATCGCCCGCGGATTGATCGAACGGCGCAACTGATCCGCGGTTTGACGCGACGCGGGACTTTTTTGCCGTGCTTCGAAATAAAATTTGCTTCATAACAAGGTTAATGCGAAGGGCGCCAATCGCCGCGAAGCGAGCATTTTTGGGGGAAATCTTCCGTTTCGACTTGGCTATGCCCGGTCGGGTGTCCCCGCTACCAAACTTGATTTCGACTCGTGATGCTCTATTCAAATCCCGTGCACGGCGATCCCGACAATTACATCAGCCTGCTGTCTGTCGCGCAGATTGAAACGTTGCGACACGTTTATGAGCACAAAAATTCCAAACAAATCGCGCGTCTGATGAATGTTTCGCCGCATACGGTGGACGAGCGGGTGCGGCGATCGTTAAAAAAACTCAATGCTTCCAATCGGATAGAGGCGGCTCGTATCCTGGCGGTTAACGGTGTCTTCGATCATGTTACCCCTTATCAGCCTTTGACATATCAATTGATCGACCTAGCCGACACCCCGGCGGCCCCCGATGCCGAGCCGGGGCGCAGTTCGTTGCGGCGACTTTTCGATATCGGTTCGCCATTTCCGACCGCGTCCCAGCCGGCCAACCGGCACGGGTTGATGGAAAGGATTATCTGGCCAATTTTGATCGCCTTTGCGACCATTTTGGCTTTCTCCGCTCTCTATTCGATCCTTGTCGGACTTGGTCGGGTGATGACCTGACGTTCGAGCCGAATGCTACGGGGGGGAAACCGGTGGCATTCTTTTTCAAGGAAAAAGAACATGCTGAATGAACGAGTTTCGGCCGCCAAAAAAATCGCAGCCGACCTGCACCAAGCCGAAGACGCGATCGACGAAGCGATGATCCGCATCGCCCAGCTCGCCGCGACGCTGCCCACCGCGCGCCGCGACACTAACATGTCGGCAATCGTCGGCCAGACTGCGATGTCCAAAGTTGCCAACGCGCTTGCCGCCGCCGGCGAAGTGCGCCAACTGCTCACCGACGCGCATCTCGCGCTGACGGTAACGCAAAAGGAAGTGGGCCTGGGAACGCGCATGTTCGGCGCCGGGGTCAAGCCCGCCAGCGCCAAGCTGGTCGACGAAGGCAGCAACGACCAGTCGGGCGCCGAAGTCGCCGCCGTCCCGTTCGCGCAGGCCGTTTGATCATCAGGAAGGGTTAACAGCCACAATGTGGTCCGTGGCGATTTACTATTTGGTACTGCTCACGACCGTGGCCGTCGCGATAAGACGCGGCGGCCCGTTCGAGCGGTGGGCGGCCTATACCGCCCTGATCGCCTCGGTTCTCACCAGCGCTGTGTCGCCGTTTCCTACCTGGGCCGATATAGAACTGAATATCTTTATCATCGACGTGCTGGTTCTGCTCAGCTTCTGGTTCATTGCCATGAAGACGCAGAGTTTCTGGCCCTACTGGATCACCGGCTGGCAATTAATCGCCATTTTCGGGCATATCCAGAAGTTCATGTTCGCAGAGATATTGGCGCGACCCTATTCGCTCCTGTCAGTTTATATATCCTACCCGATCTTGCTGCTGATTATCTATGCAGCGGGATCGTCCAGCCGGAAGCGCGACATTACAGCCTGAACATTGTGGCACCCCATGGGGTTTCCGCGCATGCAGCAATTTTCGAACCAAGAAGTTGCCGAGCTAAAGTCGCGTATCGACGAGATCCACGAGCTGCTCGCGGGCCGCGGCGGCGAATTGCCGGCGCCCCCGACCTATCGCAACGGGGGCGGCGAGGGCTCGCGCCAATCGGTGCTGCTGAACCAGCTGTCGCTCAGCATCCAGATGCGGCGCATCCGCCGCAACCATTTCGGCAGCGCCGAGCTGGCGGGGCCGATCTGGGACATGATGCTCGACCTGATGCTCGCCGAAAGCCATGATCGCGCGCTCAGCGCCAGCGATTTGGCGACCGGCGCCGGGGTGCCGCTGTCGTCGGGGCTGCGCATGATCAGCACGCTCGAGCGGCTTGGTCTTGCACAGCGTTCGATCGACGAGCGCGACCGGCGGCGGACCATCGTCCGGCTGACCGCCAGCGGGACCGAACGCATGGCGACCTATTTCGAAAAGATCGGCGTGGTCTGGCAGAACAACCAGACGCTCGCCGCCTGATGTCCCCCCGACCGGGTGCGGCGGCCGAGCGGGTCGCGCACGAAGCACACGCCGCACCCGGTCACCCTTTCAATCTGCATATTAGTCGGTCATCTGGCGCATCATGCGATCGACCTTGGCCATCGCCTCGCGCTTGATCTGGCAAATCCGCGCCGCGCTGACGTCGAGCGTCAGCCCGATTTCGTGCAGATTGAGCTCCTCAAAGAAGTAGAGCTGCAACACCATCTGCTCGCGGTCCGACAGGCAGCTGATGCACTGGCGCAGCGCCCCCATCAGATCGGCCTGCTCGCATTGATCGCCCGCGCCGACGCCCTCGTCGGGCAGCAGGAAGGTGCCGATGTCGGTCAATTCGTCGAGCGAGGTCGAGCGGCCGTGCGTCGCATTGCGTTCGAGCGCGAAAAAATCTTCGGGCGACATATCCAGCGCAGCGGCCATTTCGGTTGCGGCGGGCGCGCGCATCAATTGCTGTTCCAGCGCCGCGCGCGTCGCCTGGATACGTTTCGCCGCGACCATCGCCGAGCGGCCGACATCGGCCTCGCGGCGCAACTGGTCGATCATCGCGCCGCGGATGCGCGTCGTTGCATAAGTGGCAAAGGCAAAGCCCCGCTCCTCGTAATTCTGGCTCGCCTCGATCAGCGCGATCAGCCCGGTCTGGATCAGATCGTCAAGCTCGCTCGTCCGCGACACCCGCGAAAACACCTGCCAGGCGATCTTGCGGACCAGCGGCGCATATTCGTCGACCAGCGCCTCGACGCTTTCGCCATAGCCGCGCGCGCGCGGCGCGCGGGCCGTTGGCGCCGCGAATTGCTCGGCGGGCTCAATTCTCATGCACTTGGTCCTCCCTATGGGCGTCCGGCCCGGTCGCGAGGCGCGGCACGTCGGCCCCGATCGTCGCGACGATTTCGGTCTGTTTGCTGGCCGGGATCTCGAGGTAGGAAATCACGGCGACGTCAGGAAAAGTGGCGCGGATCAGCCGCGACAGCGCCGAACGGCAGATCGGCGAAGCGACCAGCGCAAAGCTGCGCGTCTGGAGCAGCAGCGGCTCGACCGCTTGCCCGACCTGTTCGATGATTTTCATCGCCATGCCATGTTCGAACGGCCATTCGGCCCCCGGATTGGCGCGCACCGACTGGTTGAGCAGAACTTCGATCTCGGGGCTGAAGGTGACGACGGGCAGCGGCATGCGGCTCGGCACGATCGTCTGGACGATCAGCGCGCCGATGCGCTGGCGCACCGCTTCGACCAGATCGACTTCGCCCAGCTGCTGCGCCGCGGTCGCGACCATCGCCTCGGCAATTTTGCGGAAATCGCGCAGTGGCACCCGCTCGACGAGCAACGACTTGCACAGACTGGCGACGCGCGGCAGCGGATAGCCTTGAGGGCTGAGGTTCTGCGCGAGCTGCGGATAATGGATTTTGAGATTGTCGATCAGCGACTGCGCGTCGTCGATCCCGAATAGGTCGGCGGCGGCGCCGACGATGCTGTTGTTGAGGTGGGTGGCGACGACGGTTGCGGGATCGACGACGGTATAGCCGGCCGCAATCGCGTCATTCTGCGTCGCTTTCGGAATCCACAGCGCATCAAGGCCGAAGGTCGGATCCTTGCACGGCCGCCCGATGACCTTGGTCACCAGATCGCCCGAATCGAGCGCGAGCATTTCGTTGGGGAACACCTCGTCTTCGCCAACAATCACCCCGGCGACCGAGATGCGATAGACGTTGCCGGGCAGCGACAGGTCGTCGCTGACCTTCACCGGCGGCACGACGAAGCCGAGTTCTTTCGACAATTGGCGGCGGATGCCGGTGATCCGCGTCATCAGCGGCGCGCCCTTGCGGTCGTCGACCAGGCTGACCAGCGCATAGCCGATCTCGAGCTGGCAGGCGCTGGCGTCGCTGACGTCGGCCCATTCGATCAGCGACGGGTCGGGCGCGATGGCGACCGGCGGCGGCGCGTCGGCGATGGCCGCGGCGCTGCGGCGCAATTGCCAGCCGAAGGCAAAGGACAGCGCGGCGGCGGGCAGCACCAGCAGCTGCGGCATGGCCGGAACCATGCCGAGGATGAAGAGGATGCTGCCGACCGCCATCCACACCGACGGCGCCGCAAACTGGCTGCTGATCTGGCCGCTCAGGTTGAATGGCGAGGCGACGCGGGTGACAATCGACGCGGCGGCGATTGACAGCAGCAGCGCCGGGATCTGGGCAACCAGCGCGTCGCCGATCGCCAGCGTGACATAGGTGCTGCCTGCTTCGGAAAAGCTGAGCCCGTGGCTGAAGATGCCAAGGATCAGGCCGCCAACGATGTTGACGAACAGGATTAACAGCCCGGCGATCGCATCGCCCTTCACGAACTTCGAGGCACCGTCCATCGAGCCGTAGAAATCGGCCTCGGTCGCAACTTCGACGCGGCGCGCCTTGGCCTCTTCGGGGGTGAGCAGTCCGGCGTTGAGATCGGCGTCGATCGCCATCTGCTTGCCGGGCAAGGCGTCGAGGGTGAAGCGCGCCGACACTTCGGACACGCGCCCGGCGCCCTTGGTGATCACCACCATGTTGATGATCATCAGGACGAAAAAGACGAACAGCCCGACGACATAATCGCCGCCGATCATCACTTCGCCAAAGGCTTCGATGACATGGCCCGCCGCGGCGGTCCCTTCATGCCCGTGGACGAGCACGACACGCGTCGAGGCGACGTTGAGCGCGAGGCGGAACAGCGTGGCGAGCAGCAGCACGGTCGGGAACGACGAGAAGTCGAGCGGTTTGGCCGCCGACAGCGCGACCATCAGGATCGCAAGGCTGATCATGATATTGGCGACAAAGCTGATGTCGAGGATCAGCGGCGTGACCGGGATGACCATCAGGCCGACGAGGATCAGCATCCCGACGGGCAGCGCCGAAGCGCCCGCCATCCGGCCGATATTGCCGAGGCTCAGGCCGCCTATCATGCCGCGCCGTCCGTCATCGAAGCGAGCCGCCGATAGGCATCGGCGGCAAAGCCCATCGAAAGTTTGCGCGGCATCGGCTGGATTTCCATCATCTGCAGCGGGGGACGTCCCCCACCGCCCGCCAGCCCGCTCGAACTGCTCGCCGAAGCGTGCCAGCCGACGGGGGCGAAGGGTTTGATATTTTCGATCTTGCCGCCGTTCTCGAGCTTGACGCGAAAGCGGTCGCGGATCTCGGCCAGGCTGCGCATGCTGCCGTCGGGGGCGTAAAAGACCGAGCGGTTGGCGGCCGCCGCCTCGGGCATCATCGTCGCGCCCGGCTGGTCGGGATTGGCGTCGAGCGCGGTCAGGAATTTGGCGGCACCGCCGCTGCCCAGAAAATGCGCGAGATAAAGATCGACGGGTTCGGCGCCGCGGCCGATCCGGCTTTCCAGATAATCGCGATTGTCGCCGGTCAGCGCCGCGGCCATTGTCGATGCCGCGGTGGGATCGTCGCGCAGGTCGAAAATCTGTTGGCGCAGCGTCGGGTCGGTGACGGTCAGCCGCCCCGAAGCATCGCGGCCGATCGCGTCGGCGGCCCACGCCATGCCATGGTTGGCGCCGTGGCGATCAAGCGTCGCGAGCCAGGTCTGTTTGGTGAACTGATACAGCCCGCGCGCCGACGAGGTCGATGCCTTGGCGGTTGGATTATAGCCGCTTTCGACGCGGGCGACGTCGACCAGATAGTCGAAATCGACGCCCGTGCGCGCCGACGCGTTCTGCATCGCATCCATCACGGGTGCGGCGACGCGGCGCGCGGCTTGGGGATTGTTGATTGCGTTCATAATCTGGTTCCGCTGATGCAGCAGGGCTGTCTCAGCAAACCAAAAGCAATCATCGTGCCATTTACGGTTAACGGCAGAAACCTATGGGGTAATCAGTAGCTTAATGCTGCTCCGCGGTGATGGGTGCCACGGATCTCATGGTTCCTGTCAATCCGCTGACGCGTCCAGTCCTTCAGGACATTGACGCGGATCGCCGCGGCTTCGAGCTGGCGCAGCGTTTTGCCGATCAACAGCTCGGCGCGCTGTTCGCTGCCGCGCGGGATGCCCGCACCGCGAAACAGGATCACCGCGGTCGCCAGCTCTTCGGTCGCGGCAATGATCGCCCCGGCGTCGTGGCCGTCGAGCGCGCCGACCAGCGTATCGAGCCGTGATTGGACGTCTTCGAGCATCATTCAACCCCGCCGGTGTGGAAATCGATCATCGCGCTGGCGATGATCGCGGGGTGCACGCCATAGCTGCCGTTCGCGATCGCATTGCGCAGCGATGCGACGCGCGCGACATCGACCGGCGGCGCCTGGGTCGCGAGACTACCCGCGAGACGGATCAGCCGCGCGGCGGGCAGGCTGTCCGGCGCCGCGGCAAGCTGCGTCGCTGCGTGCGCCGCTCGCGCCGCGGTTTCGCTGGTGGCGCTGCGCAGCGGGGTCGTGCGGACAATGCCGCCGACGGGTCCGATCTTGCTGCTGTCACCCGACATAAGTGCCTCCATCCGATGCCGTCAGAAAAGTCACGGCGCGGTTCACGAAGGCTTTAACGGATGCCGATCGGGGCGATTAAGTCAGCTTGCCGCAAAAAAGACAAAAGAAAGGCCCGGTGACGTCGGAAAGCCGACAGTCACCGGGCCAGTGGGCAGGGTAAGCTAGGGTAAAGGGTGGGGGTCAGTCGTCGAGGCGGGCGCGACCGGGGCCGATCACCGTCGCGCTGAGCGAAGATTTGGCATCGTTGCCGCGCAGCGCGATCGTCTCACCAACGCGGCCATCCTCGGCGGCGACCGCGGCATAGCTGACCGAGAAACTCTCGGTGTCGATCGTGACGCGGACATTGTCGCCGCGGCGAATGACGGGCGTAGCGGCAGCGGGCCGGGCAAAGCCCGCAGCGGCGGGCGCCGCGTTCGCTGGCCCCGACATCGGGACGCGCAGCCGCCAGCCGAGCGAGGCGCAGCGAACGGCCAGCGCATTGGCATCGATCGCAGTCACCGACGCCTGTTCGGGGCAGCGCGCCAGCTTGATGCGGCGATCGACCGGGGTCGCAGTGCGGCCCAGCGCGCTGGCGACCATCGCGGTCAGCACGTCGATCGTCTGCCAATCCTCGGTGGCCTGCTGGGCATATGCGGGATTGGCAGCGGCGGTACAGGCGGCAAAGCCAACGGCCAGGCGGGTGGTGATAGCATGGGACACGATCCATCTCCTTCGGTCCAAAATGGTCACCCGCCATTTTGCAGGAAGCGTGCCAGTCGCGGTTTGCGGCGCGATTGGCGTCCATGCCGCGCGGTGTTGTCGGTTTTTTGACGAGCGCGGCGGCGAGTCATGGACAGATCATGCTAAACAACGAAAAATAAACGGAAAAACGTGTTTGGCACGGCGATTGCATCGTTCTTTGTGTTTTCCGCGCGTCGGCGCCGGCAACGAGCTGGACCCGCAAGCGGCGAAAGAAGGAATTTGATGATGGCATCCGAGAAACTCTTTGGCCTGCACGCGACGGCGCTTCAGCTGCGCAGCCAGCGCATGATGATGCTCGCGTCGAACATCGCCAATGCCGCGACGCCGGGATACAAGGCGCGCGACCTCGATTTCGCAAAAGCGCTCGACCTGGCGCAGCAGGGCGGCTCGACCGCCAATGCCATCGAGGGCGCGATGGCCTATCGCGTCCCGGTGCAGGCGTCGCTCGACGGCAACACCGTCGAAATGGCGACCGAGCAGACGGCGTTCGCCGAAAACGCGCTCGCCTATCGCTCCAGCCTTTCGTTCCTCAGCGGCCGCGTCAACACGCTGACCCGCGCGATCAAGGGCGAATGACGATGGCCAGCAATTTCTCGGTCTTCGATATCAGCGGCCGTGCGATGTCGGCGCAGCTCGTCCGGCTCAACACCACCGCATCGAACCTCGCCAACGCGGGGACGATCGCGGGCAGCGAGGCCGAAGCCTTTCGCTCGCTCAAACCCGTGTTTCGCACCGTGATGGACGATCATGGCCGCGCGACGGTCCAGGTCGACCAGGTGACGACGTCGAAGATGGCGCCGTCGAAACGTCACGATCCTTCGAACCCGCTCGCCGACAAGGACGGCAACGTCTGGCAGGCGGCGGTCGATAGCGCCGCCGAGATGGTCGAGATGGTCGAGACCGCGCGCCAGTATCAAAACAACGTCCAGGTCCTCGAAACCGCCAAGGGCCTGATCAACGAAACCCTCAGGATGGGACAATAAAATGGCCGTCAACAACGTCACCAATGCGAACAATGTCGTGCTCCAGCCCAAGGGCGCCGGACAGCAGATGGGGCAGAGCGATTTCCTGCGCCTGATGACCGCACAGCTGTCGCAGCAGGATCCGTTCAACCCGGTCGATAACCAGCAGATGGTTGCCCAGATGGCGCAATTCTCCAGCCTCGCCGGGATCAGCGAAACCAACACGACGCTGCAGAAAATTTCCGAGCAGCTCACGGCGCAGACCAAGCTGCTTCAAGACATCAAGGCCGCCACCCCGGCGCCCAGCACCCCCACCACCTAAGGAAGGATAAGCCATGTCATTCTATACCTCGCTTTCGGGCCTCAAGGGCGCCCAGACCGACATGTCGGTCATCTCGAACAACATCGCCAACGCGGGATCGATCGGATTCAAGCGCAGCAAGGCGCAATTCGGCGACATCTTTGCCTCGTCGCCGACGCAGTCGACCAAGATGATTGCGGGCCAGGGTCAGCGCCTCAACGGCATCACCCAGCAGTTCACGCAGGGATCGTATGAATCGAGCGAAAAGACGCTCGATCTCGCGGTCGTCGGCGAAGGCATGTTCGTGGTGAAGGGCGATCCGCCGCGCGAGCAGGTGACCTACACCCGCAACGGCGCCTTTACCGCGACCCCCGATCGCAACGTCATCGACTCGACCGGGCAGAAACTGCAACTTTTGCCGGTCGATGCGAACGGCACGGTCACCGACAACACGCTCGCGGGCGCGTTTGATTTCGTGCTGCCTGCTGGTGCGCCGAGCGATCCTACTGCCGGACTGGTCAATGTCTCGATCGGTCTCGACGGCCTCGTCACCGCGACCTTTGCCAATGGCGAAGCGCAGACGCTCGGCAAAGTCGCGATGGCAACCTTTCCGGCAATGGAGGGGCTGCGCCCCGTCGGCGACGCGCATTGGCAGTCGTCGGGCGAAAGCGGCCCGCCGACCATCGACGCCGCGACCAACGGTCCGATGGGCGCGATCCGCTCGGGCGCGCTCGAACGCTCAAACGTCGATATCACCGAAGAACTGGTGATGCTGATCGGCGCCCAGCGCAATTTCCAGGCGAATGCCAAGGCGATCGAAGGCGCGTCGCAGCTGTCGCAAACCATCATCAACATGCGCTGATCGGGCGCATTTAGCCGACTGCCGGGAGCTTCCCTATGGACCGCCTCATCTACACCAGCCTTACCGCAATGCGGGGCAGTCAGGCCCGGCAGACGGCGATCGCCAACAATCTGGCGAACGCCCAGACGCCCGGGTTTCGCGCCGACATGGCCGAAGCGCAGGCGCTGTGGCTGAACGGCAGCGGGCTCGATGCGCGCGCCATGTCGTCGGAGGAAGTGCTCGGCGCCGATATGCGCGCCGGTACGATCACCGCGACCGGGCGCGATCTTGACATCGCGGTGCAGGGCGATGCCCTGCTCGTGGTGCAAGCGAAGGACGGCAGCGAGGCCTATACGCGGCGCGGCGACCTTCAGGTGTCGCCGAGCGGGCTTTTGACCACCGGCGACGGCCACCCTGTCCAGGGCGGTCAGGGGCCGGTGACGATCCCCCCCGCCGACGCCGTCACAATCGATGTCGAGGGCCGGGTCTGGATCGTGCCCGCGGGCGGGGACGCTGAAAATCCGCAGGAGGTCGACCGAATCCGGCTGGCCACCCCGACCGGATCGGACATTGCCAAGGGTCTCGACGGCCTGTTCCGCGTCAAGGGCGAGGGCGTTTTGCCCGACGACCCCGAAGCGCGGCTGATCACCCGCTCGATCGAAGGATCGAACGTCGCCGCCACCACCGCGCTGGTCGACATGATCGAGGCGAGCCGCAGCTGGGATACCCAACTCAAGCTCGTCAGCGACGCGCGCGACATGGACAGCGCGACCGCCAATCTGATGCAGCTTCCGCGTTAAGGAGATAGAATAATGAGCTTCGGTGCCTTGCACGTCGCGCGAACCGGTCTGGATGCCCAAGGCTTCCGGATGCAGGTGATCGCCAACAACCTCGCCAACGTGAACACCACGGGCTTCAAGCGCGACCGCGCCAGTTTCGAAACGCTGAGCTATCAGATGATGACCGCGCCGGGCGCGCCCTCGTCGGCCGAAAACCGTTATGCGACCGGGCTCAACCTCGGCACCGGCGTGTCGCTCGGCGGCACGTCGCGAATCGATACGCAGGGGACGTTCGCCACCACCGGCAACGCGCTCGACATGGCGATCGACGGCGCCGGCTATTTCCAGGTCGAAATGCCCGATGGGCGCACCGGCTATACCCGCGCCGGCAATTTCGGCCGCTCGCCCGACGGCACGATCGTGACCTCGGACGGCAAGCCGCTGACCCCCGCGATCCAGATTCCCGAGGACAGCACCAATGTATCGATCGGCGCCGATGGCACCGTGTCGGCGACCGGCGCCGACGGGACGCTGACCGAACTCGGCCGTATCGAACTCGCCCGCTTTGCCAATCCGGCGGGCTTGCAGGCGATCGGCGACAATATGCTCGTCGAAACTGCCGCTTCGGGCGCGCCGCAGGTCGGCGCCGCCGGGCTGGAAGGCCGCGGCAGTCTGCGCGGCGGCATGCTCGAAGGATCGAACGTCAATGTCGTCGAGGAACTCGTCGACATGATCGAGACCCAGCGCGCCTATGAGGTCAATTCGAAGATGATCCAGGCTACCGACGAAATGATGAAAAATGCTGCGCAGACCCTCTAATCTGTCGGTCGGCGTGGCCTTTGCCCTTGCGCTCGTGCCGTCTGGCGCGGCGGCGAAGGACAAATTGCCGCCCGACGCCTTTGCCGCAGCGACGCCGGTGCCCCCGGCACCTCTGCCCGGCAATGGCTCGATTTTTCAGGGCAGCTATGTGCCGCTGACCTCGGGCGGCCGCGCCGGACAGGTCGGCGACATCCTGACCATCCAGCTCGTCGAGCGCACCGCGGCGACCAAAAGCAACGCCGCGGGAACGCAGCGCGACGGCAATATCGGCCTGACGCCGCCCGCCACCGGGCCGCTGTCATTGTTTAACCCCAGCGACATCGCAATGGGCGGCGGGCAAGCGTTCAAGGGCAAGGGCGACGCGTCGCAATCGAACGCGCTGTCGGGCGAGGTCAGCGTGACGATCGCCGCGGTCTATCCCAACGGCACGATGCTGGTACGCGGCGAAAAGCTGCTCACGCTTAACCGCGGCGACGAACGCGTCCAGATTTCGGGCATCGTCCGCGCGATGGATATCAGCCCCGACAACCGCATCCTGTCGACCCGCGTCGCCGACGCCAACATCCGTTACGTCGGCAAGGGCGAGATCGCGCGCGCCAGCAAGCAAGGCTGGTTGCAGCGTTTCTTCTCGATCATCAGCCCGTTCTGAAAAGGATCATAAAGTGTTCCAGCGTCCCACCCTGCTTGCCCTGATCGCGCTCCTGATCGCCAGCCTGACCTTTGCGGCGCCGGCGCAGGCGCAGCGCATCAAGGACATGGGCCAGTTTCAGGGGCTGCGCGCCAACCAGCTGACCGGCTACGGCATCGTTGTCGGGCTGGCGGGGACGGGCGACGACAGCCTCGACTATTCGACGCTGGGGATGAAGGGCGCGATTTCGCGCTTTGGCCTCACCTTGCCGCCGGGGGTCAATCCGGCGCTGAAGAATGCCGCGGCGGTGATGATCACCGCCGAACTGCCGCCCTTTGCCAAGCCCGGCCAACGCCTTGACGTGACAGTGTCGGCGATCGGCAAAGCCAAAAGCCTGCGCGGCGGCACCCTGGTGCTCGCGCCGCTTTACGGCGCCGACGGCCAGATCTACGCGATGGTGCAGGGCAACCTTGTCATCGGCGGGCTCGGGGTCGATGCGGCCGACGGATCGAAGGTGACGGTCAACGTCCCGTCGAGCGGCCGCATCGCCAATGGCGCGACGGTCGAGCGTGCGGTCGACACCGGCTTTGCCACCGGCGACTGGCTGACCTTCAACCTTCACCAGTTCGACGCCACCAACGCCAAGCGCGTCGCCGACGCGATCAACGCCGCGATCCCGGGCAGCGCGTCGATGATCGACGGCGCCAGCATCGCGATCCGCTCCGGCGGCAATGGCGACGACCGCATGCGGCTGATGTCGCAGATCGAAAATCTGGGCGTCCAGCGCTCCGAACCCTCGGCGAAGGTGATCGTCAACGCGCGCACCGGCACCGTGGTGATCAACGGCGCGGTCCGCGTCGGCACCGCCGCAGTCAGCCACGGCAAGCTCACCGTCTCGATCAAGGAATCGCCGACCGTTGTCCAGCCGGCGCCGTTCAGCCGCGGCGAAACCGCGATCGAGCCGTCGAGCGAGATCGACGTCGCCGAAGATGTGCGCCCCGCCTTTTTGATGAAACCCAACGCCTCGCTGTCCGAACTCGTCGACTCGATCAACCGTCTGGGCGTGTCGCCCGGCGATCTGGTCGCGATCCTCGAGGCGCTCAGCCAGGCGGGTGCCCTCACAGCAGAATTGGTGATCATATGACGACGCCCATTTCTTCGAGCCCCGCAGCGCGGCCGTTCGTTCCCGCTTCGGCCACCCCGACGCTTGGCGGCGGGGGCGGCGACGGCGGGCTGCGCAAGGCGGCCGAACAGTTTGAGGCGGTGATTCTGCGCCAGCTGCTCGCGTCGATGCGCCAGGCTAAGCTCGGCGACGACATGATGGGATCGAGCGCGACCGACAATTTCCGCGAAATGGCCGACGCGCGCACCGCCGACTCGATCGCAGCGATGCGCCAGTTCGGCATCGCCGACATGGTCGAGCGTCAGTTCCGCGGGCGGCTCGGCAATGCGGCTGGAGGCATACAATGAGCGATCTTCTCGGCATCGGGTACAGCGGGCTCAAGGCCTATTCGCGCGCTCTCTCGACGATCGGCGACAATATCGCCAATGCGCAGACCCCCGGTTATGCGCGGCGGCGGCTCGAAATGATGGAGCCGGTCAGCGGCAGCGATTCGGTCTTTTATCGCGGCAGCGTAAACCCCGCAGGAGTCGAGATCCGCGGGGTCAGCCGCTCGGTCGATGCCTGGCTGATCGAGGATTCACGCATTTCCGGCGGCGACTCTGAACGCGCGGCGACCAAGCTCGGCTGGCTGGGCAAGGTCGAAGGCGCGCTCAGCGACGAGAGCAACGGCATCAAGACCGGACTAACCAAGCTGTTCACCACCGCCGATCAGCTGACTTCTGATCCGGCGAACAAGACGCTGCGCAGCCAGTTCCTGCAATCGGCCGACGACATCGCGTCGGGCTTCCGCACCGCGGCGGGCCAGCTCGACAAGATGTCGGACGGGATCGAAGGCGCGGCGGCGAGTACCGTCGAAGATTTCAACGCCAATCTGAACGCGCTCGAACAGATCAACATCGGGCTGCGCAAGGCGCGCCCGGGATCGACCAATCAGGCTAGCCTGATGGACGAGCGCGACCGGCTGATCGACAAATTATCCTCGCAGGCGGGGGTCAGCGCGACGTTCGAGAATAACGGATCGGTAACCTTGCGCGCCGCGGGGTCGGGCGACCTGCTCGTCGGCGGCGGCGCGGTCAATCCGATCGCGGTGACCGCGGCGACGGATGGGCGCCTGTCGTATAGCGTTGGCGGTTCGCCGCTGACGGTGACGACGGGTTCGCTGGCCGGGCAAGCTGAAGCAGCGAACCATGTCGCCGACCAGCGCGCCGGGCTCGATACGATGGCCACCAGCTTTGCCGCGCAGCTCAACGCCGCGCATCAGGCGGGTACCGATGCCAGTGGCAATCCGGGCGCGCCGCTGTTCGCCGGCACCAGCGCCGCGACCTTGACCGCGAGCGCGCTGGCGCCCGAACAGGTCGCCGCCGCCAACGCCTCGGGCAGCAACGGCAATATGCTGGCGCTCGGCACCTTGCGCGGCGCGGGCGATCCCGAAGCGCGCTGGTCGGGGCATCTCGCGACGCAGGCGCAGACAACCGCTGCGGCGCGCGCACTGGATGCCGCCGCCATGACCCGCGCCGACGCCGCTGCCGCGGCGCGCGATGGGGTCAGCGAAGTCGATCTCGACAAGGAAGCCGCCGAGCTGCTGCGCTTCCAGCAAGCCTATCAGGCCGCGGCGCGCACGATCCAGGTCGCGCGCGAAACGATGCAAACGCTCTTGAGCTCGATCTAGGAAGGCGACGACGATGATTAACGCCGTGGGCAATCGCATGACGCGCGAGATCGCGCGCCAGCAAAAACTCGCCGATCAGATCGAGCGGACGCAGATCCAGATTTCGAGCGGCAAGCGGCTGCAACGCATGTCGGACGACCCGGTATCGGCGCGGCGGATCGCGACGATCGGCACGGCGCAGGCCAGCCTCACCGCGTGGAACAGCAACATCAATAGCGCGACGGCGCTGGTGTCGCAGGCCGACGCGGCGCTGAAATCGGTGAGCAATTTGATGACGCGCGCGCGCGAACTGACGGTTGCCGCGGCGAACGATACGACCAGCCCCGCCGACCGCGCGACGATCGCCGCCGAACTCGGCACGATCGCCGACGAAATCGACAGTCTGGCGGCGACGCGCGATTCGAACGGCGAGCCGGTGTTCGCGAGCGGCACCGCGCGCGTCATGCGCTTCGATGGCGACATCAGCTTTGCGCCGGTTCCGGCCGCCGCCGATGTGTTTGTCATCGCGGGCAACAGCCTGTCGACCGGCATCCGCGATGCCGCCACCGCGGTCGCCGCGGGCAACAAGCCGGCGATGGGGGCGGCGCTGACCGCGCTCAACACCGCGATCGGCCATGTCGCCGACCGCCATGCCGCGCTCGGCCTGTCGGCGGGGCGGCTCGAACGCATCGGCGACGGTCTCGCAGCGCGCAGTATCACGCTCAAGGACGAACGCTCGTCGGTCGAGGATACCGACCTGTCGGTCGCGATCGCCGAACTCAACGCACAGGATCTGACCCTCGGCGCCGCGCAGGCGGCCTTTGCCAAGATCAACCGTCAGACCTTGTTCGATATTTTGAACTGATCGCGCTCAATCTGGCGGCGCTGCTGCCGTTAAGCATGAAGACGCATTTTGAATTTGGGGCTTTCGGCCCGGATGGAGTTACCCCCGCATGTTTCCCGTAATCGGCATCGTTGTCCTGCTGCTGCTGGTGTTCGGGGGCTTTGCGCTGACCGGCGGCAACCTCGGCCCGGTCATGCATGCGCTGCCGCACGAGATGCTGATCATAGGCGGCGCCGCAATCGGATCGCTGATCATCGGCAATTCGGGCGCCGACCTGAAAGCGCTCGGCGGCGGGCTTGCCAAAGTGTTCAAGGGTCCGCAGTATAAGAAGCAGGACTATCTCGACTGCATCCTGCTCGTCTCGACGTTGATGAAGATGATGCGGACCGAAGGCCCGGTGGCGGTCGAACCGCATATCGAGGATCCCGACAATTCGACGCTGTTCCAGCAATATCCCAAGCTGCTCAAGGACAAGACGCTGATCCATTTGATCTGCGATACGCTGCGCTTGGTGGTTGTATCCTCTGGCACGCTCGATCCGCACGCGGTCGAGGACGTCATGGACGCCGCGCTCAAAAATCATCATCACCATGCGATCAAGCCCGCCGACGGATTGCAGAACCTCGCCGACGCCTTGCCCGCGCTCGGCATCGTCGCCGCGGTGCTCGGCGTCGTGAAGACGATGGGGTCGATCGACCAGCCGCCCGCGATCCTGGGCGGCATGATCGGGTCGGCGCTGGTCGGCACCTTTCTTGGCGTGCTGCTCGCCTATGGGCTTGTCGGCCCGTTCGCGACGCGCGCGCGCACCGTCATTGAAGGCGACGGCGCCATCTATCACACCGTGAAACAGCTGATCATCGCCTCGCTCCACGGCCATCCGCAGCCGCTGGTGATCGAAGCGGCGCGGTCGGGCGTCGAACATTCGAACCAGCCGAGCTTCGCCGAAGTGTTTGACGGAATGCGCGGTCGCTGATGGCCGCGCGCCCGAATACCCCGCCGCGCCCGATCATCGTCAAGAAGATCATCGAGGCACCGCACGCCGGCCATCATGGCGGCGCGTGGAAGGTCGCCTATGCCGATTTCGTGACCGCGATGATGGCGTTCTTCCTGCTGATGTGGCTGCTCGGCGCGACGACCGAAAAACAGCGCAAGGCGCTCGCCGACTATTTTGCGCCGACGATTGTCGAGACCAAACAGGGCAGCGCCGGGTCGAACGGGTTGTTCGGCGGCGATTCGATCGTGTCGGCCGACGATTATCCGCACGCCGCGGGGCAGACCGGCACGCGCTCGATCACCATCCCCAAGGATGCGGTTGGCGGCCCCAAGGAAGCATCGGGGCGCGAGAGCGAGAAGATGAAGTTCCAGCAGGTTGCCAAGTCGCTGATGGAACGCGTGCAGAAACAGGGCGACCTCAAACGCCTCGCGCGCAATCTGCGCTTCACCGAAACCGTCGAGGGGCTGCGCATCGACGTTATCGACGATGCCGATTTTTCGATGTTCGCGATCGGCACCAGCCAGCTGACCGCCGACGGCGCGCGGCTGTTCAGCTCGATCGCCGAACCGATCGCTTCGGTTCCCAATCAGGTGATGGTGCGCGGCCACACCGATGCCGCGCCCTGGTCGGCCAAGTCGGGGACCAACAACTGGCGCCTGTCGGTCGACCGCGCCGAGGTCACGCGGCATTTTCTGGAGTATCGCGGCATCGACAAAACCCGCTTTGCACGCATCGAAGGCGTCGCCGACCGCGAGCCCTATGTCCCCTCCGACCGATTCGATCCGCGCAACCGGCGCATCTCGATCACGCTGGGCTGGCGCACCGCGTCCGACAATTAGTGCCAGTTTGGCAGCATATCGGATCGTTAATGACGGGAATGCGCGGCTATTACATCCAATCTGGCAATAACCCTTTGTTTTGAAAGGGTTAGATTCACATGGATAATCTTTTGTTTACCACTTTCGTCAATCTCTGGGTCCATCGAAAAGGCGCCGGATTTGGGGGGCGCGGTGGAGACCAAAATGACCGTGGGGCAGAACAACAACGCAGCGCTTGAGGCGCTGATCATCGGGAGCAGCGCGGCCGCCGCGCAGCTGCGCGACATGATCCGCCGCGTGGCGCGCTCGAATGCTTCGGTCATGCTCTGCGGCCCCTCGGGCTCGGGCAAGGAACTTGTCGCCCGGGCGATCCACGACGAAGGCGTCCGCGCCGGCAAGGCTTTTTCGGCGATCAACTGCGGCGCCATCCCCGGCGACCTGATCGAATCCGAATTGTTCGGGCATGAAAAGGGCAGCTTCACCGGCGCCCACGCCCGCCGCATCGGCCATTTCGAAGCGAGCGAGGGCGGCACGCTCTTCCTCGACGAAATCGGCGACATGCGTTTCGACATGCAGGTGAAACTGCTCCGCGTGCTCGAAGAACGGACGATCGTCCGCGTCGGCAGCAGCGATGTGAAGGCCGTCGACGTCCGCGTCATTTCGGCCACCCACCAGGATCTCGGCGCCGCAATCGCCGACGGAAAATTCCGCGAAGACCTGTTCTTCCGGCTCGGCGTGGTTGTGTTGCAGGTCCCCAGCCTCGCCAGCCGCGTCGAGGATATTCCCGCCCTCATCCGCCATTTTCAACGCAAGATGCCGGGCGAGGCCAAATGCCGCTTCGACGGCGAGGCCATGGTCCTGCTGATGCAGCACGGCTGGCCGGGCAATGTCCGCGAACTCAGGAATTTTGTCGAACGCGCCAGCGTGCTGCACGGCGGCGAAACGCTTGGCGCCCATGACGTCGCCATTCTTTTGAACCCCACCGCAGCGCTTGCGCCGCGGCAAGCTGTCCCCAGCAGCTTTGCCGCGGTGCAGGCCAGCGCGGCCGAACACGCCCCGGCGATGCCGCATAGCAAGGCACCGGCGCCGGGCCGCCCGATCGACCTCAAGCGCGAGATCGAGACGATCGAGCTCGAACAGATCCACGTCGCGCTCGACCTTGCGGACGGTATCATTTCCGAAGCCGCGCGCCTGTTGACGCTCAAGCGCACGACCTTGATCGAAAAGATGCGCAAATATGGGGTTCAGCAGCAGGCTGCCTGACCGGCGCCCGCGACACAAGTTTCAGCACCCGCTGAAAATAGGGGGCTCTGGTCCGCCCCTGACCACCCGGCCGCCCGTCCCCACCCAGGGCGGCCGGGTACCCAGCGGGATCTTTTGAAACGGCATCGGCCCGCACCCCTACCCCGGGGTGCGGGCCGATCCTGTTTTGGGGGTTGGGGAAAGACGTTTAGCGCAGCTGGCGCCAGGCGGCGCTGACCGTCAGCACCCCGTCGAGCAGGTCGGCGAGCGCCTCGCCGTCGTTCTGCGCCACCGACTCGTCGAGCTTGCGGCGCATGCTGCGATAGACGCGCGACAGCGCGGCGGCGACGTCGCCGCCGGCATCGCGGTCGAGCCCGGCGTCGAGGCCGATCAGGATCGCGCGGGCGCGGTGCGCGGGTTCGGTTGCCGAAATGCGCTGGCCCTGGCGAACCATCGACCCGAGCACGCCGATCGCGGTTTCCAGCTCGTCATACAGCATCGTCACCAGCTCGATCGGATCGGCGGCGGCGGCGCGGCTTTCATGCTGCAAGCGGCGGTAGAGTCCGGTCGCCCGGACGGTCGAGGCGGTAGCGGTCACGCGCGCAGTCCTTAATTATTGCCCTGATTGGTCCACATCTTGATCTGTTGCTCAAGATAGGTTTGCGTCGCCTTGAACGCCGCGAGCTTCGCGTCGAGCGAGCCATATTGTTTCTCAAGCCGGGCGCGATAGGCGTCCTCGCGAATCTCGATATTCTCGAGCTGGTCGGCGAGCGTTTCCTTGCGGCTGTTGAGCGACTTGGTCACCCGGTCGATCACCCCGTCGGTGCCGATCGCCCGGTCGCGGATGCTGTCGAGGACAAAGGCGATGCCGGGATCGCTCGCTTCGGTACGGCCGCTGTCGCGGCGCGGGTTGAACATCGCCTCGACCGCGCCCGCGTCTGCGGCGAGCACCTGCGCAAGTTTGGTTTCATCGACCGCGAGCAAGCCATCCTTGGTCGTTGAAACGCCGATGTCGGTCAGCTTGTTGATGGTCGGGTGGCTGGAAATCACGGTACCGATCAGGCCCGACAATTCGCGTTCGAGCTCGCGCAGCGCGGTCGTCGATCCCGACTGACCCGCGGCCGACGACAGGCTTTTTTTGAGCTGGTTATAGACCGAGACGAAATCGCCCACGGTTTGCTTGATCATGTCGAGCGGGCGGCTGGCGCCGATGTCGACCGGCTGGCCGGGGGCCGCTTTCTTCAGGGTCAGCGACATGCCGGGAACGACATCGTCGATGGTGTTCGAGGCGCGGCTGAACGCGACGCCGTCGATGGTGAAATCGGCGTTGGCGGCGCTCTGGCCCAGCGTCATGCCGCCGCCCGCGCCATAGGCGAAGGCGGAGAGACCCGGATCGGCGCCAGCATCGGCGGCGAGGGTGAAGGCGTTGGCGGCGCCCGACGGACCTTTCAGGATCAGCCGGTGGCCGCCCTGATCGGCGATGATCGACGCGGTAACCCCGCCGCCGCTCGAATTGATCGCGCTCGCCAGTCCGTCGAGGCTGTTGTTGGTGCCATCGACGGTGATCGTCTTGGCGACCCCGCCGATGGTCAGCGTCATCGTGCCGGTGCCGATCGCCGCGGTGCGGTCGGCAACGACCCCCGAATAGGTGCTTTGCGCGCGCGCCAGCTGGCTGACGACGACCGTCGCCGCAAAACTGTCGGCATGGATCCCGGCGCGCGCGGTCGCGCTCAGCACGCTGTCGTCGGATACCGTCGGGGTGCTGCGCAGCGTGCCGTCGCTGATCATCTGGGCCAAGGAATCGGCAAAGCCTTCCAGGTCGGATCGTGCCTGCGCCAGCGCGCTGATCCGCGTCTGGTTCTGCTGGGTCAGCGTATTGATCCGCGCCACCTTGGGCTCGCGCGACGCCGCGGCCAGGTCGGTGACCAGCTGTTTGGTGTCGATGCCCGACCCGAAACCCAGACTGTTGATGATGGAGGTGGTCATGGCGAAATATCCTTCGCACCTGTTAACGGCGGCGCGCGGACGATTTTAAGCCTGACGGCGCCCGTCGGGGTCGAAACGGTGCGTCGGCGGCACATCGACCACCGGCTGCCCATGGCCTTCGGCGACCATGCGTTCGAGCTGAAAGACAAAGGCGAGCACGGTGGCGACCGCGACAAACAATTCGTCGGGGATGATGCGTCCGGCGCGCGCGGTGAAATAGATGGCGCGCGTCAGTTGCGGATATTCGAGCAGCGGCACATTGGCGCCGCGCGCCAGCTCGCGGATCGACAGTGCGACATCACCGCGCCCGCGCGCGACGACGACCGGCGCCGCATCGACCCCGGGGCGATAGCGCAGCGCGACCGAGAAATGGGTTGGGTTGGTGAGCACGACGGTGGCGTCGGACACCGCCTTGCGCGCCGACCCGCTCAAAATGTCGTGCGCGCGCTGGCGCTGCGCCTGTTTGAGTTCGGGGGCGCCGTCCGACTGGCGCATTTCCTCCTTGATCTCCTGCTTGCTCATCATCAGCCGCTTGTTGCGCTGGAGCCATTGCACTGGGACGTCGATCAGCGCGATGACGACAAGGCCACCGGCGAGCACCAGCATCGCATGACCGATCGCCTGTCCGGCCAGCCCGATCGCGGCGAGCAGGTCGGTCGTTGCCATCGTCATGATCGCAGGCAGGCTCCCTTTGACCAGCCAGTAACCGATGGTGCCGAGCAACAGCACTTTCGCGAGCGCCTTGCCGAGTTCGGTCGCGCCTTGCAGCCCGAACATGCGCTTGAGCCCGGTCATCGGGTTCATCCGGTTGCCCTTGAAATGCAGCGCCTTGCCGCGCCAGCCGAACGAGCCAAGCAGCGCGGGCCCCGCGACTGCGGCGCCCAGCGCGAGCGCAAACAGGCTGGCCAGCGGCAGCAGGATTTCGGTGCCGTTGCGCATCAGCGCCTCGGCGGGGGCAAAATCGGCGACGTCACTGGCGGTCAGGGTCAGCCCACGGCGGAGCAGGTCGCCCGCCGATTGCACGAACCAGCCGCCCGCCGCGACGATCCAGCCCGCGGCGGCGAGCATCATCAGCGCGGTCGCCAGCTCGCGCGACATCAGCACATCGCCCTCGCGCGCCGAATCCGCGAGTTTCTTTGGGGTCGGCTGTTCGGTTTTCTGGTCCTTTTCGGTCGTTCCCGACATCGCGTCAGAGCCCTCCGAACGTCCGCGCGGCGTCGAGCGCGTCGGACAGGATGCGGACGATCGCTTCGGCCATCGCGGGGGTTGCGACGCCGAGCAGGATAATCCCGGCGAGCAGGGTCGCGGGAATGCCGACCGCGAACAGGTTGAGCGCGGGGGCGGAGCGGCCGATGACGCCCATGATGATCTGCACCAGGATCAGGACAAAGCCGACCGGCATCGCGATGGTCAGCGCGGCGGCGAACATCAGGCTGCCGAACCGGATGACACCGCCGATCGCGTCGAACGAAGGGAAGGCATTGCCGGGCGGCAGCGCGACATAGCTGTCGACGATGATGCCGATCAGCACCAGATGGCCGTCGGCAGCGAGGAACAAGGCGGTCGCCAGCATCGAGAGGAACTGGCCGATCGCCGAGCTCGATGCGCCGCTGATCGGATCGACCATCGACGCAAAGCCCAGCCCCATCGCGTTGCTGATTGCCTCACCCGCGAGCAGCGCGGCGGCGAGCCCCATTTGCAGGACGAAGCCGATGCCGAGCCCGATCACGACCTCGCCGATGACGAGCAGCAGTCCGGGGACCGACACAATGCCTTCGGGGGGCAGCGCCATGCCAGACGCGGCCACGGCCGGCACCCCGACCGCGAGCGCGATCACCAGCCGCAGCTGGACCGGCACGCTGGTCGCGCCGAACACCGGCGCGGCGATGAACGCGGCGCCGGGACGGATCATCCCCAGCATCCACAGCTGAAGCATCGCCTCGATATTCGGGATGTCGGCGGGGTCCACGGCGGACTTAGCGGACGACGTTCGGGATTTGCGCGAAGATGTCGCGGGTGAAGTCGGTGAGCAGCACGAGGATGCTGCCGCCAAAGATCGCGAGACAGATCGCCGCGACGATCAGTTTGGGGACAAAGGTCAGCGTCTGTTCGTTGATCGACGTCGCCGCCTGCACCATGCCGAGCAGCACCCCGATGACAAGCACCGGCAGCAGCAGCGGCGCCGAAGCGAGCGCGAGGATCCACAGCGACTGCTGCGCCATGCCGATGAAATAGTCGGTTTCCACGTTAGACCCCTACGTCCCGAACGAGGCGGCGAGCGAGCCCATCGTCAGCGCCCAGCCATCGACCAGCACGAAGAGCAGCAGCTTGAACGGCATCGATATGATCGTCGGCGACAACATCATCATGCCGAGCGACATCAGCGCCGACGCGACGATCAAATCGATGACGAGGAAGGGCAGGAAGATCAGAAAGCCGATCTGGAACGCGGTCTTGAGTTCGCTGGTGACAAAGGCGGGGAGCAGGATCGAGAAGGGCACATCCTTGGGGCTGGCGTAGGTTGGCGCCTTGGCGATCTTGGCAAACATCATCAGGTCGGATTTGCGCGTCTGCGACATCATGAAGCCATGGAGCGCGACACCAGAGCGCGACACCGCTTCGCCGATGTCGATCTGTTCCTGCCCATAGGGTTCGATCGCGACGCGGTTCACTTCGCTGATCACCGGCTGCATCACGAACAGCGACAAGAACAGGCTGAGACCGACGAGCACCTGATTCGGCGGCGTCTGTTGCAGCCCGAGTGCATGGCGCAGGATCGACAGCACGATGATGATGCGGGTGAAGCTGGTCATCATCAGCAGCAGCGACGGCAGCACCGTCAGCAGGCTCATCAGGACCAGGATTTGCAGCGACAGCGATAGCGGACGGCCATCGCCGCCGATGTCATTCACCGCGCGGCTGAGGCCGTCGGCGGTCTGGGCATAAGCGGTGGGCGCGGCGATCAGCAGCGCGAACCCGCCGATCAGCGCTGCGGCGCGCAGCCCGGTCTTGCGATCAATCTGCATGGAAGTCGCCCTGGCTATCGTCGGCAATGCGGGTGATCCCGTTGCGCGACACCGCGACCAGGATCCGCTGTCCGGCAAATTCGACCACCGCGAGCTTCGATCCCGGACCCAGCGGCAGCACATCGACCATTTCGACGGCGCGCGTCTTGGCGCCGCCGCCGACCAGCGGCACCCCCATCTGGACGCGCTTCCACAGCCACAGGCTGCCCCACGCCATGCCGCCGATCAGCGGCAGCAGGATGAGCAGGCGGAGGATATATTCGAACATCAGCCTCTCCGCTCGAAGCCTTCGAGGCCGCGCGCCGGGGCGACGACTTCGGCGACCTGGATGCCGTAACGGCCATCGACGCTGACGATCTCGCCCTTCGCGATGAGGGTGCCGTTGGCGTAGATGTCGAGCAGGTCGGTCGCGGCGCGGTCGAGTTCGATCACGCTGCCCTCATCGATCGCGAGCAGCTCGGCGAGCGTCATCGAGGTCGATCCGACTTCGACCGACACGCGCAGCGAGACGCCCGCGAGCAGATCGAAATTGGGCGCCGCGGCGATAGTCTTGTTGTCGCGGCGGTCGGCGCGGGGCGCCGTCGGCGCGTCGCTCAGGTCAGTCATGGTTCGGTCCTTTTTCGATGTGTTCGATCATGATGGCGGCGTTGCCATTGGCCTCGCCGATGCTGCCGACCGCAAAGCTGCGGCCCGCGACGGTCACCGGCACATGGCGCGGCATACCGAGCGGAATGATGTCACCAACCTCGAGCGCGAGCAGCTTGACGAGGCTGATCTCGGGACGTGCCAGCACCGACCGCACGGGCAGGCGCACATCGCGCAGCGCCTTGTTCAGCGCGCCCGCCCACACCGGATTGGCAGCGCCGGGCATTTCGGCCACCGGCTCGGCGCCCGCGACACCGCGCAGCGCGGCGAGCGGATAGGCGCAGGCGATCGTCCGCCCCTCGAACGGCGCGCCGCGCAGGATGAAGCGCTGCACGAACAATTCGTCGTCGGCGCGCACCGCGGCGAGCTTGGCGGGATCGCCGGTGACGCAGTCGAGCTCGGGTTCCATCGCCAGCTTGTCGCCCCATGCGGCGGCAAGTTGCAGCCCCATGTCGCGGCCGAGCCGCGCGGCAAAGCGTTCTTCGGCATCGGTCAGCTCTTCGCGTTCGGCGGCGAGGCCGCCCTTGCCGCCATAGAAAATGTCGACGAGCTGGAGCAGCAACGGCCGCGGCGCCGCGAGCAGCACCGGACCTTTGAGCGGCGGCGCATGATAGCGCCAGAAGATCGCGGGCGCGGTCGCTGCGGTCCAGTCGGCGAAGCTGACCGTTTCCGCCTCGCCGCGCTCGACCTGGATCGACGGCACGCCGAGCGCGCGGATCAGGTCGCGCAGGCTGCGCCCGAACTGCACCGCGACGCTGTCGAGCGCCGGAAAGGCGTAGCTGTCCGCCGCCTTGCGCAGCAGCAACGACGCCTTGGCGTCAACCGCCTCGGTGGTCGGGGCGGCGGGCGGCTTCACGGCTTTGACGGATTTTTCGCGAACGCTCACTGAATCACCAGGCTCGTAAAATAGACATTGTCGACACCACCAAAACCTTCTTTCTCGCGCAGCACATCGTTGATTGCCGCGGTCAATTGCCGTTGCAGCCGTTGTTTTCCCTGCGATGTCGAGAGCAGCGCCGGATCCTGTTCGGACAGGACCATAAGCACGACCGAGCGGATCGGCACTGCCTGGCGTTTGATATTATTGATAACCTTGCCGTCATAGAAGGTCGAAAGGCTGATACCTGCCTGCAAGAAACCCGATCCGTCCGCCAGGTTGGTGGTGAAGGCGTCGGGGATCGCAAAATAAGTGACTTCATATTTGCGTGGGTCGACCTTGAACTTGTCGTTGGGCACCGACACGGTGCCGACCTTGGGCGGCGCTTCCTTGTCTTCACCTTCGGCGGCGGGGGCTTCTTCTTCGCCGCTGCTGCGCACGACCAGCTTGGGGTAATGATCCTCGGGCTTGGCTTCATGCGCCGACAGCGCGCCGAAATAGATGCCCGCACCCGCGCCCGCGCCGATCAGGACGAGCGCGCCGACGCCGATGAACAGCAGCTTCTTGAACTTGCCCTTGGGCTTGGGCGCGGCGTCGGTTTTATCCTTGGTCATCGTCATATCCCTTATGGTCAGGCGAAGCGGCCGCGGCGGTCGGCGGTTTCTTCTGCGTCGCGCGCCTTGACGCGCTCGGTCACGGTTTCGATCAGATGGCTGACATCCTGCGCGGCACCGCGGCCCTGACCCTGCGCTTGGCCCTGCATCTGGCGGCTGGTGTCGCCGGGGGTGCAGGTGACTTCGCTAGCGGAGACGCGCACGCCCTGTTGGCGCAGGTCTTCGACCAGGCGGCCCTGCGCAGCGGTGACGATCGTCGCAGTCGCTTCATGCTGGGTGTCGAGTTTCAGCGAGACGCCCTCGTCGCCCATCACCATCGCGACGTCGAGACGGCCAAGATGGCGCGGCATCAGGCGAAAGCTGATGTCACCGCTGCCCGATTTGGTCGCCGCAATGTCGTGCGCCAGCTGGTCGATCCACGCGCCATCGCTGGTCAGGTCGAGCACGCGTTCGGCCATCGTGACCGGCGCGGCGGTGCTGGCCAGCATCGCGGCGCCGGTCGTTATCGGCTGGGCGAACTGGATCGTCATCGACGCCGCGTCGGCAGGCTTGGCGGCGACTGGCTCGGCACCGGTGAATACGGGGCCAAGCTGCGGCACGGCGCGCGGCTTGCTCGCCGCGGGCGCTGCGATCGCGGTTTCGATCTCGGGGGCAGCGGGCTCGGCTTTGGCGCTGCGCGGTTTGTCGGTGGTCGGCGCGGTGGCGACGGTCTCAGCGGTCGGCGTCGCGTCGCTGGTGGGAAGCGTGGTGGTGTCGCCAGCCTTGACGGGCTTGCCCACAACCGCAGCAACCACTGCCGCTGCGACAGGCGACGCGGCGATAGGCAGCGCAGCGACGGGGGCCGGGCTAGCTGCCGCGGCGGGCACTTCGGGCGTCGCGACCGTTTCGACGGGTTTGGCGACTGCGGTACCGTTTTCAGCTGCCGCTGCGCCGTCGGCCTTGGCTTCGGTTTCGACCGCCTTGAGCGATTTCGTTTCGGGCTTAGCGGCGCTGCCGTTCAATTCGATCAGCAATTTTGCGGCCGAAGCCGCGAACGTGTCGGGGTCGGCCTTGGGCGCGGCGTTTGTGACGTTCGCAACCGGCGCTTCGACGGTGACATCGATGGCGGTCCCGTCGCTCGCAGCAGCCGTAGGGGCCACCACGGTCGTAGCTGCAATGGCGGCCGCTGGCGTCACGACGGCAGCCGGGGTCACCGGCGCGGCCTTGGCGGTGGGGGCATCGACAGCCGGAATGGCCGCGAGCAATTGCTCGAAACCACCGTCTTCGCCTCCGCCCGTCGGCGTCTGGCCGATCGTGCTGAGGAACGCCGCAAAGCCCGCGGGCATCGATGCCTGCGGATTGGGGAGGGAGGCGCTCATCATGCCGCGCCGCCTTCGATCAGGCGCAGGCGCATCCCGCCGCGCGCGCGGTGCGGGCGGTTGGCGTCACGGCGGCGTTCGGCCTCGGCTTCGGCCGATTTGCGGCTGCGCTCGTACAGGCGGACCGCCGATTCTTCCTTGGCCATCGCGCTTTGCGCGAGCACCCCGGCGTGGTCGCGGCGCGCGCTGGCGTTGACCAGCGGCGCGGTCAGATTCTCCTGTGCGAGGTCGAGCCGCATCGCGAGCTCGCCGATCGTGTTGAGCGCGCCGCCGGCGACCGCACCCTTGGCCATCGCCAGATCGACGCGCAGCGTTTCGAGGCGGCGGGCGAGTTCGACCAGGCTGGCGAGTTCGCCATTGGCCCGCGCCAGATTGGCCTCGGCCATCTGGTGTTCGACGGTGCGCACGCGGATGATACGTTTGCGGCGTGCGGTACGGGCGGTCATGCGGAATATCCTTCAATCAGGGTCTGGCGGGAAATATCGTAATCGACCTGCGCTTTGGCGGGCTGGGTCACGAACGCGAGCTGGTCGGCGTGGCAGGCGATGGCGGTGTCGAGCACCGGATCGCCGCCGGCGACATAAGCGCCCATCAGCATCAGATCGCGGTTCTCTTCATACGCCGACCACAGCTGGCGAAAGCGCGCAGCGGCGGCGGCATGTTCGGGATCGACCGAATCGACCATCGTGCGCGACAAGGATCGTGCGACGTCGATCGCGGGATAAACGCCCTGTTCGGCCAGCTGGCGCGACAGGATGATATGACCGTCGACAATGGCGCGGGCGCTGTCGACGACCGGGTCGTCGATGTCGCCGCCATCGGCGAGCACGGTGTAGAGCGCGGTGATCGATCCGCCGGTTTCGCGGTCGATCCCGGCGCGTTCGCACAAGGACGGGATCAGCGCGAACACCGACGGCGGATAACCCTTCATCGTCGGCGGTTCGCCCAGCGTCAGCCCGATCTCGCGCTGCGCATGCGCGACGCGGGTCAGGCTGTCGATGAGGAGCAGGACTTTCTTGCCGTCGGCGCGAAACGCCTCGGCGATCGCGGTGGCGCGCATCGCGGCGCGCAGGCGCAGCAGCGGCGGATGATCTGCGGGAACCGCGACCACGACCGCTTTCTTGCGAACTTCGGGGGGCAGTTTGGTTTCGACGAAATCGCTGACCTCGCGGCTGCGTTCGCCGATCAGCCCGACGACGATGACGTCGCATTCGGTCCCAGCGATCATCTGGCCCATCAGCACCGATTTGCCGACGCCCGACCCCGCGATAATCGCGACGCGCTGCCCTTCGCCGACGGTCAGCAGCGCGTTGATCGCGCGCACCCCCATGTTGAGCGGGCGGGTGACGCGGCCGCGGCGCAGCGGATTGACCTTGCGCCCGGCGAGCGGCCACTGGAATTGCGATTTGACCGGCGGACGCCCGTCGAGCGGATTGCCCTGCGCGTCGATGATGCGGCCAAGCAGTGCCTTGCCGCACGCGACCATGGAGCTGGCGCCATGCGGCTCGACCGGCGCGCCGGTGACGAGCGGCATATTGGTGTCGAAGGGGAGGACAAGGCTGCTCTGACCGCGAAAGCCGACAACCTCGCCATAGACATAATCATTGTTCGCCGACTTGATGCGGACATTGCTGCCCAGCGGCTGCGGGAACCCCGACACTTCGAGCATGATGCCTTCGTGCGACACGAGCGTGCCGATGCGGCGCGGGCTGGCATGGGTCAGGTCGATCGGATCGAGCAGCTGCTGCGCGGAGAGGGCCAGGCGGCGCGTCATGCGGACGCGCCTTCACCCAGCGCCACGCACAGTTCGTCGAGATAGACGGCGCGGCCATGTTCGATCCAGCCGGTCGAGGTTTCGATGCGGACGGTACCGCGCATCATCCCCGGGTCGCTGGCGAGCGCCAGCGGCAACGGACAATCGCTCAGCAGCGCGGCATCGTCGGGGTGGACCCACAAGGTGCGGGCCTTGTCGGCGTCGGCGACCAGCGCCGCGGCGGTTGCCGCTTGCGCCTGAAGCCACGCCGCGTCGATCGGCGCGTCGGCGACGATCTGATGCACCAGCCGTTCGACCGTGCGCGCGATCAGCTGCGCCAGCTCTTCGCTCGGTTCGTCCTGCAGGGCTTCGGCATTGGCGAGCAGCGCGAGCAACTGGTGACGCTCGGCGACATAGGCGGCCTCGGCGACGCGCTGCCCTTCGGCCAGGCCGCGGGCAAAGGGGTCGTCGAGGTCGAGTTCGGCGGCGCTGCCGTCGCTGGTCTGCGGCGCGCGGGCGCCGCCGCCAAAAGCCAGCGGGCGAAAGCCGCTGCTGCGCGCCATGGCTTCGGCGAGGGTGACGGGAGCAAAGCCGGTTTCGGCGGCGCGATCAGACATAATCGTCGCCCCCACCCGCGATCATGATTTCGCCCGATGCCGTCATCTGGCGCACGATCGTCATCACGCTCTTTTGCGCGTCATCGACATCGGCACGCTTGACCATCGTCATTTCGGCCATTTCGTCGCGGATCGTTTCCGATGCGCGCTGCGACATGGTGGCGAGGCACAGATCGACCATTTCCTCGTCGGCACCCTTGAGCGCGACGGCGAGCTGCGCCGCATCGACCGAGCGTAGCACCGCGCTGAGGCTCTTTTTGTCGAGGTCGCGGAGGTTTTCGAAGATGAACATCTCTTCTTCGATCGCCTGGGCCAGCGCCTTGTCGGTTTTCTTCAGCGCGCGGATCGTGCGTTCGCTCAATGACTTCGGCATTTTCTTCATGATCTTGGCAACGTCGCTGGGGCCGCCGATCGCCTGTTTGGCGACGCGCTGGCCGTCGACATTGGCGCTCGCGAGCACCGATTCCAGATCTTCGATCGCCGCGGCAGGGACCGAGGTCAGCATCGCGGCGCGCAGCACCAGATCGGCCTGCAGGATTTCGTCGAGCGTTTCGATCGCCCGCGCGGCGACGTCGGGGACGAGCACCGACAGGATCAGCGCGCCGACCTGCGGATGTTCCTGCGCGAGCAGACCGCTGATCGCCTCGACGTCCATCCAGCGGAGGATTTCGAGCGAGGCGGCGCTGCGCTGCGGCGCGACTGCGGCCAGGATGTTGTCGGCGCGGACATTGCCCACCGCCTGATTCATCACGGTGCGGATGCGGACGTCGGCGCCGATCGCCAGCGCGCTGACATCGCGGCTGCGCACCACGAAGCGGTCGAGCGCTTGCCCGATCTGCTTTTCGCTGGCGTTGGCGGTGTCGAACATCGACTTGGCGAGCTGGCGCACTTCGTCGGGATCAAGATGCTTCAGGATCGTCGCGGCTTCATTTTCGTCGAGCAGCATCAGCAGGATCGCGGCGGCGGCCGATCCTTCGATGGTCTGATTCGCGGGGGGCGCCATGGTTTCGGCGGCGTCAGGCACGGGCGCCCTCCTGCATCAGCTGGCGGACGACGAGCGCGGCGCGCGCCGAATCCTGACGAACAAAGGCGCGGACCAGATTGGCGCGCGTTTCATAGCTTGGCGCCTGTTCGATCATTTCGAGGGTGATTTCGCGGCCCGCGGCGGGGCTGGCGAGTGCGGGACGCCCGTCGGTGGCGGCGAGCAAGCTCTCTTCCAGCGCAGCATTGCGTTCGGCGCGTTCGGCGGCGCGTGCTTTAGCGGCGCGGATCAGCGGACGACCGATGAACAGAAAGGCGAGCAGCGCGGCAAGGATCGCGCCGACCTGTTTGACCAGCGGCAGGAACCAGCCTTGATCATAGAATGCGGGCTCCTCGGCTTCGACCTGGACAAAGGGACGCTGGCTGATCGCGACCTGATCGCCGCGCGTCGCGTCGAACCCGATCGCGCCTTTGACCAGGCTGTCGATCTTGGTCATGTCGGCCTGGGTCAGCGCCTTCTTGCCCTGATTGAGCGCGACGGCGACCGAGACGCGGCGCAGCTTGCCCTGCGGCGAATGCGTCACCGAAATCTCGCGGCCGACTTCAAAGGCGCGCGCGGCGTTTTCATTGCTCTCGGTACCAGGGGTCGGGGCAGCGGTCGGCGTCGGGGTCGGTGCGTTCGCGGTGACCGTCGTCGCCTGCGGCGGCTGGTTCGACAGCGCGCCGGGAATGCCGACGGCGGGCGGAGTGCCAGCGCCGCTGACGGTGCGGGTGACCTGTTCGCTGGTCATCGCGCGGTCGTTTTCGGGAAAGCTTTCGCGCGTCGCCTGGCTTTCGGACATGTCGACATCGGCGTGGACCTCGACGCTATAATTGCCCGCGCCAAGCATCGGGCCGAGCAAGGTGTCGAGCGCGCGGCGGAAACGGTCTTCGACCTGCACCTGCAACTGGAACGCCTTCATGTCGCTGCCCGACGCGGTGTCGGACAGCAGCGCGCCGCGCTGGTCGATCACCGATACCTGATCGGCGTTCATGCCGGGAACCGACGAGGCGACGAGGAAACGGATCGCCTGCACCTGACCGTCGCTCAGCGAGCGGCCGTTCTGCAGCGTCAGCATCACCGACGCGGTGGAGGGTTTGTCTTCGCGGACGAACAGGCTGGGTTCGGCGGCGGCGACATGGACGCGCGCGCTTTTGACCGCGTCGATTGTCTCGATCGTGCGCGCCAGATCGGCTTCGCGCGCCGAACGCAGCGCTTCGCCTTCGATCGCGCGGCTCGATCCCATGGGGAGCGCGGCGATCAGGCTGTCGCCGCTCGGCGCCGCCTTGGGCAGACCTTGTCCGGCGAGCGCGATGCGCGCCTGATGCAATTTGTCGGCATCGACGGTCAGCGCGCCGGTGCTCGCATCGATGCTGTGCGCGATGCCCTGCGTCTGGAGCGCTTCGGCGACCGCCGATTTGTCCATGTCGTCGAGCCCGGCGAACAGCTGCGCCTGCGGCGACGACTGCATGGTAAAATAAGCGAGCGCGGCGATGCCGATCGCCGACGTCATGGCAATCGCGGGCAGCGCGCGCTGCACCGCCGGTTGGCGGACGAAGCCGGTCAGCGGTGCGAGACGACCGCCGAACGCCGGGGCGGGCAGGCGGTTCGCATGACCGTCGTCAACGGGGGTGAGGATCTGGGTGTCGGCCATGGGTTAAACCGGCATGTTCATGATGTCGCGATACGCGGACAGCAGCTTGTTGCGGACCTGCAACGTGGTTTCAAAGCCGAGCGAGGCTTTCTGCCGCTCGATCATCACGCTGACGATGTCGTGGGTGTCGCCGCGCTCATAGGCTTCGGTGATCTCGCTCGCCTTGGACTGCTGGGCGTTGACCTGCTGCAGCGCGTTGTTGATCGCGGCGCCGAAATCGGGGGTTCCGCCAGCGCCGTCGACGCCGCCCTCGGTGCCACCAATGCCGCCGCGACCGGCGGCGCGTTGCAGCGCCTGGTTCTGATTGAGGATCGAACTGCGCATCTGCAGCAGCCGGCTCGGGTCAATCGTGCTCATTGCTTTCCATCCGTCCTGTGCGCAGCGGTGCGCCGCACGCAAAGAACAATGCAAAGGCCATGCCAAAAGATTTAATCGATAGTTTTCAGTTGGTTAAATTATCTCGTCCGTCGCCGTGGACAACCTTCGGCATTTTTTTGACGGCGCGGGCTTAAGCGCCGCCGCCCCCCGCCGTTACTGCTTTCCGTGACCGCTCCTCGAGCCCTCACATCACGGGAATGGCCATCGAGGCCGGAAAGGAACAACCAATGACTGTCATCAACACCAATGTGAGCGCGCTTCGCGCCCAGAACAACTCGCGTGTTGCCGAGCGCGCCCAGTCGCAGGCGATGGAACGTCTGTCGAGCGGCAAGCGCATCAACAGCGCCAAGGACGACGCCGCCGGCCTCGCCATCGCCACCCGCATGGACGCCAGCGTCCGCGGCCTGACGCAGGCCGTTCGTAACGCCAACGACGGCATTTCGCTGGCGCAGACCGCCGAAGGCGCGATGGGCGGCATTTCAAACATCCTCGTTCGTATGCGCGAACTGGCTGTCCAGTCGGCCAACGGTACCAACGCCACGACCGACCGCACCGCGATCCAGACCGAAGTCACCGCCCTGATCGCACAGATCGGTGATATCGCGACGCGCACCACCTTCAACGGCACCAACCTGCTGTCGGGTGGCGCCAGCATCGACATCCAGACCGGTACGGCTTCGGGCCAGACGGTCAACATCGCGATCGGCGACCTTACCGCCACCGGTCTCGCTGTCGGCGCGGTCGATCTGTCGACCGCTGCCGGTGCAGCGACGGCACTGGGTCTGCTCGATACGGGCATCCAGACCGTTGCTACGCAGCGCGCCAACCTTGGTGCACAGCAGAACCGCCTGGAATCGGCTGTCGATAATTTGACGTCGACTGTCACGAATCTGGCAGCTGCCAAGTCGCGCATCGAAGACACCGACTTCTCGGCGGAATCGACCAAGCTGGCTGCGGCTTCGATCCTGTCGCAGGCATCGACCGCGATGCTCGCCCAGGCGAACCAGAGCCAGCAGGGCGTGATGAACCTGCTCCGCGGCTAACGTCCGCGAACGACTTTCAGGCTATATTCGGTTGGTCCCTTAGATAGCCTGATCCGATGCCCCGGCCCCCACAGCCGGGGCATCAACTTTTTGTCGGTTCGGTGCAACCGAACAGGGACCGCACCAGCCCGCTCCCCAACCCGGCTACCATCAATGAAAATCCCGCGACTTTGGCAGGATGCGGACGTCGCGCGGGTGGCCATGTTTCGCCGCATAGCCGCGCGGCAGCTGCGGATGCGCGACCTCGTCGGCGCGGCACAGGTCGGGGCGTATTGCGCGTCCGTCGCCCAGCGTATCGAGCATCGCGGTCCGATCGACGATGCGCGTCGCCATCAGGTGAATCACCCCCTCCTTGCTCCGCTGCACCTCACCCTCGGCCAACATCAGCCGCGACGCCATGACGGCGCGCCGATAGCGTTCGAAATGGCGCGCCCACAGCAGGATGTTGACGACCCCGCCTTCGTCCTCGAGCGTGATGAAGATCGCATTGCCCTTGCCCGGGCGCTGGCGGATCAGCACGACCCCGGCGGTGCGGACGATCGATCCGTTCTTTGCCGCCATCACCTGCGCCGCGCTCAGCACACCCTCGCGATCGAATTCACTCCGTAGAAACGCCATCGGATGGCCTTTCAGCGACAGCCGCGTCGTCTGGTAATCGGTCAGCACATTTTCAACGAGCGGGGTGGGTGGCAGCTGCGCGTCGTCTTCGGCGCCGAGTTCATCGGCCTCGGCGGCACCGAACAGCGGCAGCACCCCCTGCCGCACCCGGCGCGCATCCCACAGCGCGGGGCGCCGGTCGAGCCCCATCGAGCGGCAGGCATCGGCCTCGGCCAGCAGGCGCAGCGCGCGCGAGGGCAGGTCGGCGCGGCGGGCGAGTTCCTCGACGGTGGTGAAGGGCGTGGCCCGTGCCGCGACGATCTGCGCCGCCCACGCCTCGCGAAACCCGTCGACCTGCCGCAAGCCAAGCCGCAGCGCGAGGCTGCCGTCGGCGCGCGGTTCAAGGCTGCTGTCCCACCCGCTCGCATTCACATCGACTTCGCGCACCTCGACCCCATGCTCCTGCGCATCACGGACGAGCTGTGCGGGGGCATAAAAACCCATCGGCTGCGAATTAAGCAGGCCGCAGGTGAACACCGCGGGGTGATAATGCTTGATCCACGACGAGACATAGACGAGCCGCGCGAACGACTGCGCATGGCTTTCGGGGAAGCCATAGCTGCCGAACCCCTCGATCTGCTTGAAGCAGCGCTCGGCGAAATCCTGCTTGTACCCGCGCGCGACCATGCCGCCGACCATCTTCTCACGGAAATTGTCGATCGTTCCGACGTTGCGAAAGGTCGCCATCGCGCGGCGCAGGCCGTTGGCTTCCTCAGGAGTAAATTCGGCGGCGGTGATCGCCAGATTCATCGCCTGTTCCTGAAAGAGCGGCACGCCGAAGGTGTGACCCAGAACTTCGCGCAATTCATTGGGATCATGAGGCGGGTCGGGCGACGGATATTCGACCTCTTCCTCTCCGTTCCGCCGTCGCAGATAGGGATGCACCATATCGCCCTCGATCGGTCCGGGACGGACGATCGCGACCTGCACGACCAGATCATAGAGCTTTCGCGGGCGCAGCCGCGGCAGCATGTTGATCTGCGCACGACTTTCGACCTGAAAGACCCCGATGCTGTCGCCCTTGCACAGCATGTCGTAAACCGCCGGATCCTTGGAATCGATGTCGAGCTCCAGCGTGTGATCGCCCAGCCCATGTTCGCGCATCAGGTCGTAACATTTGCGGATGCAGGTCAGCATGCCGAGCGCCAGCACATCAACCTTCATCAGCCCCAAAGCGTCGATGTCGTCCTTGTCCCATTCGATGAAAGTCCGGCCCTCCATTGCGGCGTTGTGGATCGGAACCAGTTCGTCGAGCCGCCCTTGGGTGAGCACGAAGCCCCCGACATGTTGCGACAGGTGGCGTGGTGCCTTGAGCAATTCGCCGACGAAGCGGTGCAGCCGCTCGATCTCGCCATTGTGCGGATTGAGTCCGGCCTCGACGAGCCGTTCGACCGGCACTTCGTCGCCCCAGCTTCCCCAGCTCGTATCGGCGAGGCGCGCGGTCACATCTTCACTGAGGCCTAGCGCCTTGCCTACTTCGCGGATCGTGCTGCGTGGGCGGTAGTGAATGACGGTTGCGGCAATGGCTGCGCGATCGCGGGTGTAGCGATCATAGATATATTGGATGACCTCCTCGCGCCGCTCATGTTCGAAATCGACGTCGATGTCGGGGGGCTCGTCGCGTTCGGCCGAGACGAATCGCGAGAAAAGCAGCTTATGCTCGTCCGGATCGACCGACGTGACGCCGAGCAGAAAGCAGACGATCGAATTGGCGGCCGATCCGCGTCCCTGACACAGAATCGGCGGCTCCTGCGCGCGCGCGAAACGGACGAGATCGTGGACGGTCAGGAAATAATAGACATAGTTCCGCTTCCGAATCAGCCGGAGTTCGTTGCCGATCAGCTTGCGGATTTTCGCCTTCAGCGGAGCGCCGTAGCGCTTTTCTGCCGCCGTTTTCACCAGATGATGAAGATAATTGAAGGGCTTCCAGCCATCCGGCACCGGCTCGTGCGGATATTCATAGCGCAGGTCGTCGAGCTGAAAGTGGATGCGGGCAAGCAGCTTGGCATTTTCTCCGATCGCTTGCGGATGATCCTTGAACAATCGCCTCATTTCGGCGGGCGCTCTCAGATGACGTTCGCCATTGGCGCGCAGCAGCTTGCCGGCCTTCTGGACCGTGGTGCCTTCGCGGATGCTGGTGATGACATCGTGTAAGGGGCGCTGCGCGATCGTCGCATAGAGCGCGTCGTTGGTTGCGAGCAGCGGAACACCGGTTTCCGCCGACAGGCGTTCACGTTCGCTCAGCCGCCGCGCATCGGCACCCGATCGCGCCATGGTCGCGGCGAGCCACACCGATTTTCGCCGCACCTGTTTGAGTTTGCGAAGCAGGGCTTCATCGCCGTCCATCGCGATCAGCAGCAGGTCGTCGCAATGCTCCAGCAAGTCGTTCAGATGGAGAATACAATCTCCCTTTTGCGCGCGCAGGTTGCCGGTCGAGAGCAGCCGGGTCAGCCGCCCCCAGCCGTGGCGTGTCGTCGGATAGGCGACGATGTCGGGGGTGCCGTCGGCGAAGGCAAGGCGCGCGCCGACGACGAGGCGAAAATTCACAACAATTTCGGGCTGCTTGACCTGCAGTTCTTTCAGGAACGCCCATGCCCGCACCACCCCCGCCACGCTGTTGCGGTCGGCGATGCCGATGCCGGGCATGCCCAGCGCAATCGCTCCGGCGACCATCTCGGCGGGGTGCGAGGCGCCGCGCAGGAAGCTGTAATTGGTCGCGGCGACCAGTTCGGCGAAGCCGGGTTCGGGTGCGGGCGCCTCGCTCATGCGAACAGCCCGTGGATATACCAGCGCGGATCGGGCTTTTCGTCGTACAGCCCGTGGCGAAACAGCCAGTAGCGGCGGCCGCGGTCGTCCTCGACCCGGTAATAGTCGCGCGTCAGCCCGGCATTGTCCTTGCGCCGCCACCATTCGCTCGCGATCCGCTCGGGTCCCTCATAGCGGCGGATCGCGTGGGTGGCGCGGCGCCAGCGGAAACGATGCGGCGGGCCGTCGGGCACCTCGGCGATCACCTCGATCACCTGCGGCGGATCGAAGAGATAGAAGGGGCGCAGCGGCGGCTCGCCGGGTTCGGGGACGGGCCAGCGCGTGGGCGGCGGTGCGTCGATTGCGGGCAAGGCGAGTTGCGCCTGTTCGGGGATATGCGTGTCGACAGCGGCAAATTTGCGTACGCCGCCGCGGCCGATCCGCGTCGCCAGCCGGTCGACCAGTTCGGTCATCGCCGCGGCGCGCACTTCCCCGCCTTCGAGCTTGAGCTGCGTCGCGGCAAGCGCTTCGATCCGCGGCACCGCGAGGCGCATCATATCGAAGCCGAAGCCGGGGTCGAGCGGATCGCGCAATGCATCCATCCGTTCGGCGAACAGGCGCATGACCAGCCCCGCGTCGCGCGTGGGATGGCCGGTCTCGACCGCGATGCTGCGCGCCAGACCGTCGCTGCGAAAAAAGGTGGCGCGGAAATGGCGTCCGCCCTTGCCGCGTTCGGTCAGGTCCGCGATCGCTTCGCCGACCAGTTCGGTGAGGATCTGGGTGGCATGCGGCATGCTGGCGACGGGTTCGGCGAAACGGCGTTCGGTAGCGACCGGCGGCGGGGTGATGCGCGGATCGAGCGGGCTCGGCGCGTCGCCGAGCAAGCGGCGCAGCGCGGTCGCGGCGTCGGCGCCAAAGCGCGCGGCGATGTTCGCCATCGGCCGCGCCGCCAGGTCACCGATCGTCTTGAGCCCGGCGCGGACAAGCGCGGTCGCTGCCTCGGCGTCGAGCTCGAGCGCGGCGACGGGCAGACGGCGGATCGCGCTGGCCTCGTCGGGCGCGGGCCGTGTCTGGCAGCGTGCCAGCGCGCGGGCGGCGTCGGCGGTGGGGCCAAGCGCATGGCGTAAGGTCATACCGAGCCGGGTCAGCCGCCGGTCGATGTCGTCGATCAACCCCGCCTCGCCATCGAACAAATGGGAACAGCCGGTGATGTCGAGGATCAGCCCGTCGGGGGCATCGAGCGCGACGAGCGGGGTGTAGCGCGCACAGCCCTGCGCGAGCCGGTCGAGCCAGTTCTGGTCGAGGACGGGGTCGTGCGGCACGATGGCAAGGTCGGGCACCTGTGCCCGCGCGTCGGCGAGCGGCATGCCGACGCGAAGCCCGAGCGCCTGCGCGCGCGGATCGACGCTGGCGAGGCGCAGCGCGCCGCGCTGCTTCTCGGCAAAGACGAGCGGGAGGTCAGGCGGCTTCGGCGCCGAGCGGGTGAACCGTTCGGCGGGCAGCCAGGGGAAGAACAGCGCCAGATAGCGCCGTGTCCCGGAAAGCTTGCTCATCTTTATCCCAATCGAGTCGCCAGCGCGTTCCGGCAGGGCCGCCGCGCCAGCGCAGCAGTTCGAGGTCGAAAGCGGGGGCGCCGGGGGCGTCGGCTTCGAGTTCGCGCGACGGCGCCGCGACGATGCTCCAGCGCGTTTCGGCGACGCTCGGCGTCGGCGCTGCATTCAGGCGCAGCATCAGCAACGTCGTCCCCGCATCGCGCGCGCCGAGCGTCAGGCGGCGGCCCGCGGTGAGATCGAGCAAGGGGAATTTGCCCCAGCTTTCGACGATCACCGCCGCCGATCCCGCGCAGCGCACCGCATCATTGGCACAGGCGAGCAGCATCCTGGGGTCGGCGGTCTCGATCAGCAGCAAGCGGCCCGGATCGCTGCCGAGTTCGGCGATGCCAGGGGCATAGATATGCCCCGTGCGGCGTCCGGCATCGACGGTACGCAGCCACAAGAGTGGCGCCTGGCCCGGGGTGCGCAGCGCGAGCAGCGCCGCAAAGGCCGCGGCGCTGGCGCCATCGAGCGCGTCGGCGGCGAAAAACTCATGCGTGCGTCCGACCATTAACCCGCCGCCGATCGCCGCATCGAACGCGCCATGCCCCGACGCCAGCCAGCCCTCGGCCGGGCGGCTTTCGGGGCCACCAGTGGCGGCCAGCCGGGCGATGCGCTGGCGCAGCCCGGCGAGAGGGTGAGACGACTCGCGCATATATGTTCCTGATTTGTTCTATTAGCGCGCGAGCGAGGGGGATTGTCAAGAAAGAGTCGGAGAGCAATGGCAGGATTAAGGTGCGGTCGAACCCGCGCCGCTATCGCCGCCCAGCGCGCGGAACAGCGCGATGCGGGTCTGGACGAGCAGCAGCTGCGTTGCGATCTCACTGCGCCGCGCCGCATAGAGACTGCGCTGCGCGTCGAGGCTGGCGAGGAAGTTGTCGATCCCGCCCTTATAGCGCGCGTCGGTGAGTGTCGCCGTATCGGCCGCGGCGGCGGTGTTCGCCGCGGCGGCGCGCGCCCGCTCGGCGATCGTGCCCTGCACCGCGAGCGCGTCGGCGACTTCACGAAAGGCGGTCTGGATCGCGCCCTCATAGCCCGCCAGCGCGGCGTCGCGCTGCGCCTCGCTGACTGCAACGCCGGCGCGTCGACCGCCGGCGTCGAAGATCGGCGCGGTGATGTCGCCGCCCGCCGACCAGCTGAACGATCCGCTGTCGAACAGGCTGGACAGCGCGTTGCTGGCAAAGCCGAGCAGTCCGGTGAGCGAGATCGACGGGAACAGCTGCGCGCGCGCGACGCCGATGTCGGCATTGGCGGCGCGCAGGCCATATTCGGCCTCGATCACATCGGGGCGGCGGAGCAGGATTTGCGAGTTAACCCCCGCCGGAAGCGAGGCGATCGCAGGCGTGACGTCGGCCAGCCCGCCGGGCAGCAGCGCGCGATCCACGTCGCCGCCGACGAGCAGGCGAATGAGATTTTCGTCCTGTGCCAGCGCGCTGGTCTGCGCCGCAATGGCATCCTCGGCGGTCGCCAATATCTGTTCGGCCTGCCGCAGATCGGTGCGCGGGGCGACGCCGCCGTCGAGCCGGGCGCGGGTCAGCCGGACATTTTCGCGCGCATTCGCTGCGGTGTCCTGTGCGATGGCGAGCAGGTCGCGGTCGGCGCCATATGTCGCCCACGCTTCGGCCAGATTGGCGATCAACGCGAGGCGCACGGTGCGCGAGGCGGCCTCAGTCGCCAAAGCGCGGTTGCGGTCGGATTCGGTGGCATTGGCGAGCTTGCCGAACAGGTCGAGCTCGAAGGCGGTGATACCGCCGCGCAAAGAGAAATCGCCGCTGCCACCCCCACCAGTGCCGTTGCCGCCACCGTCCGAATAGCCCGCCCCGCCGCTGATCCCGATGGCGGGGAACTGGCCCGCGCGGGTAACGCGCGCCTGCGCCCGCGCTGCGGCAACATTGGCATAAGCGACGCGCAGGTCGCGGTTGTTGGTCAGCGCCTGCTCGGCCAGCGACTGAAGGCGCGCGTCGGTGAAGACGCTTTGGTACGACAGGATCGGCAGCGCCGCTTCGCTTTGCAGTAGATAGGCGTCGCCGACCGGCCAGCTTTGCGGGACTGGCGGGGGCGGCAGCACGGTCTTGGGCGCCAGCGAGCAGCCCGCGAGCGCGAGCGCCAGCGTGCTCGCCAGCAACAGGGCGCGAGTACCGATCATGCCGGTACCTCTGCCGGGCCTTCATCCTTGGGCTTGCCAAAGCGGCTGCGCACCGCGGCGATCCCGTCGCGCACCCCGCGGCGGACGAGGACAAAAAACAGCGGGATGAAAAAGATCGCGAGGAATGCCGCGGTCAGCATGCCGCCGATTACCGACGTGCCGATCGCAACCCGGCTGTTCGCGCCGGCACCGGTCGCGATGGCCAGCGGCAACACCCCGAAGATGAAGGCAAAGCTGGTCATCAAAATCGGACGCAGGCGGATGCGCGCCGCGGCAATCGCCGCCTCGATGACGCGCTTGCCCTTGCGCTCTTCCTGTTCCGCAAATTCGATCATCAGGATCGCGTTTTTCGCCGCAAGTCCCATCGTCGTGAGCAACCCGATCTGGAGATAGACGTCGTTCTCCAGCCCGCGCAGCGACACCGCGAGTACGGCCCCAATCAGCCCCAGCGGGATGATCAGGATGACGGCGAGCGGGATCGTCCAGCTTTCGTATAGCGCCGCAAGGCACAGAAAGACGACGAGCAGCGAGATGCCATAGAGCAAAGGTGCCTGCCCCGACGACAGCCGTTCCTGGAACGACGAGCCCGACCAGGCGACGCTCGTCCCGGGGATCTGTCCGGCCAGCGCCTCGATCTCGTCCATCGCTTCGCCCGAGCTGGTGCCAGGGGCTGGCTGGCCCGAGATTTCGAACGCGGCGACCCCCTGAAAGCGCGAGGTGCTGCTGGGGGTTGTCGCCCAGCCGGTGCGGGCAAAGGCCGAGAAGGGCGACATTTGGCCGTCGGCCGAGCGAACATACCATTGGCTGAGGTCTTCGGGCTTGGCGCGATAGGGGGCGTCGCCCTGAACATAGACGCGCTTGACGCGGCCCTCGTCGATGAAGTCATTGACGTAGCGGCCACCCCACGCGGTCGCGAGGGTCGCGTTTACGTCGCTGTTGTTGATGCCGTAAGCGGTCAGTCGCTGCGTATCGACGTCGATCTTGAGCGTCGCGACATCGGGCAAGTCGCTGAGGCGCACCGAGGTAAGCTTGGGATTGGTATTGGCCATAGCGAGCAGCCGGTCGCGCGCCGCGACGAAATTCTCGCGGCTCATCCCGCCGCGATTTTGCAGCTGCATGGTGAAACCCGAACTATCACCAAGCCCGCGCACCGCGCCCGGGACCAGTGCGAACACCTGCGCATCCCGCAGCCCGCCGAGCGCCTTGCGCGCGCGTTCGGCGATCGCGTCGGCGGTGTTTTCCTTGCCTTCGCGATTGTCCCAGTGGGTCAGGTTGACGAAGCCCTGGCCGGTATTCTGGCCCACCGCACCGCCGCCCCCGCCGCCAGCGACGAGGAACAACGTCCCGACGTTCGCTTTTTCCTGGGTCAGCATATATTTTTCGACCGCATCGCGCACTTCGAGCGTCCGGGCTTGGGTGGCCCCAGCGGGTAGGCGGAACTGGACCTGGACGCGGCCCTGATCCTCACCGGGCAGGAAGCCGCTGGGCAAGCGCAGGAAGAGCACGGCCAGCACGGCCAATATGATCGCGTAAATCCCAAGGAACAGCCATTTGCGATCGACGACCTTGGTCACGCTGCCGACATAGCGTTCGACGGTATGGTCGAAGCGGGTGTTGAAGCCGGTCTTGGCGCGCTCGAGCATAGCGCGCCCGCGCGCGAAGCGCCCGCCGCTTGACGTTTCGCCATGCGTCTTGGGTTTCAGCAACGTCGAGGTCAGGGCAGGACTGAGGATCAGCGCCACCAGCACCGACAGCAACATCGCAGAGATGATCGTTACCGAAAACTGGCGATAGATGACCCCTGTCGAACCGCCGAAAAAGGCCATCGGCAGGAACACCGCCGACAGCACCAGTCCGATTGCGATCAGCGCGACCTGCAATTCTTTCATCGACTGGATCGTCGCGTCGCGCGCCGACATCCCCGGATTTTCTTCCATCAATCGTTCGACATTTTCGACGACGACGATCGCGTCATCGACGAGCAGGCCGATCGCCAGCGTCAGCCCGAACAAGGTCAGCGTGTTGATGCTGAATCCGGCGATATAGAAAATGGCAAAGGTGCCGAGCAGCACCACGGGTACCGCGATCGCCGGGATCAGGACGGCGCGCCAGCTTTGCAGGAACACGAACATCACGATGATGACCAGAATGATCGCCTCGATCAGCGACTTCTGCACTTCGCTCACCGATAGCTTGATAAAAGCTGTCGAATCATTGGCATAGCTATAGGAAAGGCCGTCGGGGAAATCGGCGGCGAGCTCTTCCATCCGCGCTTTGACGCGGTCGGCGGTTTCCAGCGCGTCTGAACCGGGCGATAGCGAAATCGACATGCCCGCGCCGGGATGGCCATTGATCCGGCTGACGACACCGTAATTTTCGGCGCCGATTTCGACCCGCGCAATGTCCTTGATCCGCACGCTCGATCCGTCGGGCTGCGTTTTGAGGATGATGTTTTCGAACTGTTCGACCGTCTGCAGGCGCGACTGGGCGGTCACCGTGGCGTTGAGCATCTGCCCCTCGGGCGACGGCAGGCCGCCGACTTCGCCCGCGGCGACCTCGCTGTTCTGCGCGGTGATCGCGGCAATCACGTCGTTCGGCATCAGCGCTACCGCGGCGAGCCGCTGCGGGTTGAGCCAGATCCGCATTGCGTGCGGGGCGCCAAAGACATTGACGTCACCGACCCCTTCGACCCGCGACAGCGGATCCTGAATATTCGACGTCATATAATCCGACACGTCTGCGTTGGCGCGCGTGTCGGTCTCGTCATAGACGCCGACGAGCAGCAGCGAGTCCGAATTGGACTTGGTGACGCGCACGCCTTGCTGTTGCACCTGCGCCGGCAGGCGCGAAATCGCCGACTGAACCTTGTTCTGGACCTGGACCTGCGCGATGTCGGGGTCGGTCCCCTTGGCGAAGATCGCGGTGATGCTAGCTTGCCCGCGCGAGCTCGATTGCGAGCTGAAATAGAGCAATCCGTCGATCCCGGTCAGCTGCTGTTCGAGCACCTGGGTGACGCTGTTCTCGATCGCTTCGGCCGAGGCGCCAGGATAGCTGGCGCGGATATTGACCTGCGCCGGCGCGATGTCGGGATATTGTTCGATCGGCAGCGCGAACAGCGCGCCGACCCCGCCCAGCATCACGATGATCGCCAGCACCCAGGCAAAGATGGGACGGTTGATGAACAGACGTGACATGGGGGGCTATGGACTCTTTTCTGCTGTCTTGGCCGCGGGCGCCCCCACCCGCTGCGCGCTGTTGGCGGGAACCGGCTTGATCGGCGCCCCTTGTTTCAGATTGCCGACCCCTTGGGTAATCACACGCTCGCCAGCCTTCAGCCCGTCGGTGACGACCCAATTGGCGCCAACCGTGCGATCGGCGGTCACCTTGCGGCGGATCGCCTTGTTATCAGTCCCCGCGAGATAGACGAACGCCGACCCGTCGAAATCGCGCTGGAGCGCCGCCTGCGGCACCAATATGGCCCGCGGGTTGATCGCCTGATCGAACAGCGCAGTCACGAACATGCCGGGCAGCAGCACCCCTTGGGGATTGGGAAAGCGCGCGCGCAGCGTGACGGTACCGGTCGCTTCGCTGACCGTGATGTCCGAAAACTGGACCGTCCCGGCAAAGCCATAAGCGCTGCCATCCTCGAGCCGCAGGCGCACCGACGTACTGCCCGCATCCACGCCGCCGCTGGCGAGCGCCTGACGCAGGGTGGTGAGTTCAGCGCTCGATTGCTGCATATCGACATAGATCGGGTCGGTCTGCTGGATCACGGCGAGCGGGCTCGCCTGGCTCGCACTGGCCAGCGCGCCGGGGGTGGCGAGGCTGCGGCCAATCCGCCCGCTGATCGGCGCGGTGATCGTTGCGTAGCGCAGGGTGATGCGGGCGGTTTCGAGCGCGGCGCCATTTTGCGCCACCGCGGCGCGCGCGACGCGCGCCTCGGCCACCGCATCGGTATAATCCTGTTCGGCGATTGCCTGCATCTTGGCCAGCGGAGCGAAACGGCGGACGCGTTCGTCGGCCGCCTGCGCGCTGGCGCGGGCGCTCGCGAGGTTGGCCGCGGCCTGATCGACCGCGGCCTGATAAAGGCTGGCATCGATCTGGTAGAGCGGCTGACCGGCGCGCACGAACCCGCCCTCTGTGAACAGGCGGCGGCGGATCAGGCCATTGACTTGCGGCCTTACCTCGCTGGTTTCAAAAGCGACGGTGCGCCCGCCGAGAGACGTGGTGACCGGGACCGGTTCGACCTTCACCACCACAAAACCAACTTGCGGGGCGCCGCGACCGCCTTTGTTTTCGGCTTCCTGCCCCGAGCACGCGCCCAGCAACAGCGTTGCGGCACACAAGGCTCCCGCCAGCAACAGCGACCTTTTCTTCGGCATAATGGCTATTCTCGTATCGGCGCGCCGCACGGCGGGGGGAGGAATCGCGTCTATTCAACCGATTGATTTGTCGCTGGCAAGCGCAATGCGGGATTTGCGACAAATTACGACAATTTTCCGGTCCCGACGGACGTGACCTTCCTTACCGATTTGGGGCGGCGACCGACTGTCGTTGGATAAAAGTTGAGTTTAGCACCCCGCTGTCGCTCTCATCGACTTTACTGCCTCCCGGCAGAAAGTCTGGCACGAGCGTTTTGGCGGCGCGCACCCCCATTTCGCGGATCGGCCAGCGCACGGTGCTGAGCGCGGGCCAGATATGCGTCGCGGTGGGGCTGTCGTCGAAGCCGATGATCGACAGCGCGCCCGGCACTTCGATGCGCTTGGCATGCGCGACGCTCATCACTCCGGCCGCCATTTCGTCGTTCGAACAGAAGATTGCGGTCGGCGGCTCGGACAGCGACAGCAACGCCTCACCCGCCTCGATCCCGGCGGTGTAGCGATAATTGCCCGGCGCGTTATAAGCGGCAGGCAGGTCGAGCCCTGCCTCGGCCAGCGCTTCCATAAAGCCCTTCTCGCGTTCGGCGGCCGAACGGAAACCGACCGGACCGCGCACAAAACCGATGTGGCGATGCCCGAGCGCGACCAGCGCACGCACCGCCTCCGCAACCACCTCGCGGTCGTTCGACGACACACAATGTTTGGCATCGTCGAGCGGCGCAGATCCGACGCGGACATAGCGCACGCCCAAGTCTTCGCACAGCGCGGCTAGCTCGTCGTTCTCGGAGATTGGCGGCAACAGCAGCGCGCCGATCGGGCGCTGCTTTTCGAGGAATGTGCGCACGTCGTCGAGCATCCGGTCCGACCCGCGGTCGACCGGACGGACGAGCAGCGCCAGGTCGCTGTCCTTGATCGCGTCGAGCACGCCCTGCTGAAAATTCAGCACCGTCTGAGCATTGGGATTGTCGTGGAGCAACGCGATCAGGAAGTTGCGGCGGAACGCCAGCGCGCGCGCTTGCGGGTTGGGGACGAACCCCAACGTCTCAATCGCCTGCTCGACCGCTTTGCGAGTCTTTTCGGTTAGAAATTCCGAGCGGTTGATCACCCGGCTGACGGTCTTTTTCGAAACCCCGGCGAGCGCGGCGACATCGTTTATCGTCGGCTGCTTGCCCCCCGGCCCCTTGGTCTGTGCCGCCATATGCGTGTTATCCTCTGCGGGTTCGGGCTGCTGTCCCGCCATTCGCCCCGGGTGATGGGCGTTCGGCGGACTGAAATCAACCGCGACAACCGCCATCTGCCGAAAACGGATACCGGTGTCTAGGTCAGCCTCGCAATCCCATCGGCATCAATATTGACACCGGTTACCAAAATGTCTAGCTTGTCGCAAAATCCAGCAAAGGAACCGCATCATGAAGATCGCGCTGATCACCGAAAACAGCCAGGCCGCCAAGAACGCCATCATCCACGACGCGCTGACCACGGTCGCCGAGCCGCTGGGCCATGAGGTGTTCAATTATGGCATGTATTCGGCGGACGACACGGCGTCGCTAACCTACATCATGAACGGCCTGCTCGCCGGTATCCTGCTCAACTCGAAGGCCGCCGATTTTGTGGTGACCGGTTGCGGCACCGGCATGGGCTCAATGCTCGCCTGCAACGCGATGCCGGGCGTTTTCTGCGGTCTGGTGATCGATCCGACCGACGCCTTCCTGTTCGGCCAGATCAATGACGGCAACGCCATTTCGATGCCTTATGCGAAAGGCTTTGGCTGGGCGGCCGAGCTCAACCTGCAGGACGTCTATCGCAAGCTGTTCGACGGCGAGCGCGGTCTGGGTTATCCTAAGGAGCGCGCCGAAATCATGCGCAAAAACCGCGGAATCCTTAAAGATCTCAAGGCCGCGTCGTGCCACGACATGCTGACGGTGCTGAAAACGGTCGATCAGGATCTGCTGCGCGCCGCAACCGCGGGCGAGAAGTTCGCCGAATATTTCTACGCCAATTCGCAGGACGACGCGATCAGCACCTATCTGAAGAGCGTGTCGGCGGAGCGGGCGCTCGCCTGACATGGCCGGGTTGTTTGATCTTTCGGGCCAGGTCGCGCTGGTCACCGGCGCCAATACCGGCATCGGGCAGGGGATTGCGCTCGCGCTCGCCGAAGCGGGCGCCGACATCGCTGCCGCGGGGCGTTCGGCGGCGGACGAGACCGTCGGCAAGGTGCGCGGGCTGGGCCGGAAGGGCGAGAATTTCGCCGCCGATTTGTCGAGCGTCGGTGCGGTGCAGCCTTTGGTTGACGCCGTGCTCGCCGAATATGGGCGCATCGACATCTTGGTCAACAATGCCGGGATCATCCGCCGCGCCGATGCGGTCGATTTTACCGAAGAGGATTGGGACGCGGTGATGGACACCAATCTCAAGACTCTGTTCTTCCTCTGTCAGGCGGCTGGAAAGCACATGATCGCGCGCGGATCGGGCAAGATCATCAACATCGCGTCGATGCTGACCTTTCAGGGCGGCATCCGCGTGCCAAGTTATACGGCGTCGAAATCGGGGGTCGGTGGACTGACCAAGCTGCTCGCCAACGAATGGGCGGCGAAGGGGATTCAGGTCAACGCGATCGCCCCCGGCTATATCGCGACGAACAACACCGCGGCGCTGCAAGGCGACGAGACACGCAACCGTCAGATCATGGAGCGTATCCCGGCGGGCCGTTGGGGCGATCCCAGCGACCTCGGCGGTGCGGCGGTATTCTTGGCGTCGCGCGCGTCGGATTATGTCCAAGGCCATATCCTCGCCGTCGACGGCGGTTGGCTTGCGCGCTAGCATCGGGCGATGACCGGACGCCTCGTCTTTTTCGGCGAATTGCTGATCCGCCTGACCGCGCCGGGCAACGAGCTGCTGATGCAGTCGCCTTCGCTGGCACTCCACGTCGGCGGCGCCGAGGCCAATGTCGCGATCGGCCTTGCGCATCTGGGCCATAATTGCGCGATGGTCAGCAATATTCCTGCAAACGCTCTGGGTCGCGGAGCCGTGGCGGCGGTGCGCGGCGCGGGCGTCGACTGCACCGCCGTCACCACCAGCCCCGGCCGCATGGGGCTCTATTTCCTCAGCGTCGGCGCGGGGCTGCGGTCGTCCGAGATCGTCTATGACCGTGCCGGGTCGAGCTTTGCGACGACCGGCGCCGGCGACTACGACTGGGACGCGCTGCTCGGCGGTGCGCGCTTGCTCCACCTGTCGGGGATCACCCCCGCGCTTGGGCCGCGCTCGGCTGACGCGGCGTTGGCCGCGGCGCGCGCGGCCAAGCGGCTCGGCGTGCCGGTCAGCTTCGACGGCAATTATCGCGCGATGCTGTGGGACGCGTGGGACAGCGATCCGCGCGCGGTGCTGTCCGAACTCATCGGCCTGACCGACATCTTGTTCGGCAACCACCGCGACCTGTCGCTGGTGCTCGGCCAGGAATTCAGCGGTGAAGGCGAAGACCGGCGCCGCGAAGCCGCCGAGGCGGGCTTTGCTGCTTTCCCCGATCTCCAGCTGATCGCCTCGACCGCGCGGCACACGGTCACCGCCGATCATCACCGCATCGCGGCGCGCGTCGATCTGCGCGGCGGCGGCCATCAGACCGACGAGATCGACGTCACCGGCATCGTCGACCGCATCGGCGCGGGCGACGCCTTTGCCGCGGGGGTGCTCCACGCGCATCTCGCGGGCGGCGATGCGCGGGCGATGGCGATGAGCGGCCTTGCACTCACTGCGCTCAAACATTCGCTGCCCGGCGATGCGAGCCGCTTTGGGCAGGCCGACATCGACGCCTTTCACGGCGGCGGGCTCGATGTCCGGCGATAGGCTGACGCGGCGGAGCCTGCTCGCCGCAGGTACGGCGTCGCTGCTGATGCCACTGGTCGCCAAGGCGGAGATTTTTACGCCGATTCATCATGTTGGCGGGGTCGAAGCCCGGGACGGCTTCTATCGATCGGGCACGCGGCGAAGCCTTGGCGATGGTTCGGCGTGGGCCTTCGCCGGCATCCGTTACGCCCGTGCCGCGCGCTTTGCGGCGCCGGTCGCGGTAACCAGCGCGGAGCAGTTGAAAGGCGACGCTTTCGGCCCAGCCTGTCCGCAGAGCGGCGACCGTTACCAGCCGCAGGACGAGGATTGCCTGTTCCTCAATGTCTGGACGCCCGACATTGCGGATAAGCGCAAGCGCCCGGTGATGGTCTATTTCCACGGCGGTGCTTACTCGACTGGCAGCGTCACCGACCCGATCAACGATGGCAAGGCGCTCGCGGCGCGTGGCGATGTCGTGGTCGTCACCGTCAACCACCGGCTGAACGCGCTCGGCTATCTCTATCTCGCCCGGCTCGATCCGCGCTTTCCCGACAGCGGCAACGCGGGGCAGCTCGATCTGATCGCCGCGCTGCAATGGGTCCAGCGCAATATCGCGGCGTTCGGCGGCGATCCCGCCAATGTCACCGTGTTCGGCCAGTCGGGCGGTGGCGCCAAGATCGCCACGCTGATGGCAATGCCCGCCGCGAAGGGCTTGTTCCACAAGGCGATCACGATGAGCGGGCAACAGGTCACCGCTTCGGGGTCGCTCAACGCTACGAAGCGCGCGCAGGCATTTCTTGCGAAGCTGGGCGACGGCATCGATCCTGCGACCGCGCCGGTCGAACAGATCGTCGCGGCGCTCGCTGCGACCGACCCGATCCTTGGCGGCGGCGTCTATATGGGGCCGGTGCTCGACCTGAAGCATCTGACCCGCCACCCCTTCTGGCCCGACGCCGCGCCGCAATCGAACGGCATCCCGATGCTGCTTGGCAACACGGTGCTGGAGACGCGCGCCTTTTACGCCCCCGATAGCAAGCAACTCGCGGGGCTGAGCTTCGACAATCTCGCCGCGCGCATCGCGCCCGAAATGCGCATCGACGCGCATCCCGAATGGGTCGTGGACCAGTTCCGCGCGCGTTATCCCAAGGCCGAACCGCTCAACCTGTTCCACCGCATCGTCACCGCCGCGCGCAGCTGGCGCGGGCAGGTCGAGGAGGCCGAGGTGCGCGCGCGGGCAGGCGCCCCAGCCTTCGTCTATCAGCTCGATTTCGAGGATGCCAAGCACACCGACGATATCGGGCTCAGCTTTGGCACCATCCCCGATCCGACGCCCGCGCAGCAGGCGATGAGCGATAGGGTGATGGACGCGTTCGTCCGCTTCGCGCGCACCGGCAATCCGGGCTGGCCGGCTTACGACCTCAGGAAGCGGCAAACGATGGTCTTCGATACCGCCAGCCGGGTCGTGAGCGACCCGCGCCAATGGGAGCGCGAGCTTTTCGCGCGGGTGCCGTATATCCAGCCGGGGACATAAATCCCGTTCGCCCTGAGCTTGTCGAAGGGCCGTTCTTTTTATTCGACGTCCCAAGAGAAGAGCAGTGCTTCGACAAGCTCAGCACGAACGGAATTCTGGTTCGGTCAAGATCTCAGACAATCGCGTGCGACCGAAGCCAGTTCCACAGCAGCTCGGGCCAGATCGCGACCGGCAGGCCCGCCGTTTTCATCAACCCGAAGCCATGTTCACCGCGCTCGAAAAAATGCGCCTCGACCGGCGCCCCGACCGCGCGCGTTGCCTCACGCAGCCGCACGCTGTTGTCGATCTTCACGACGCTGTCGTCTTCGGCGTGTAGCAGCCACAGCGGTGGCTGGTCGGCGCGAACATTGCGTTCGGGCGAATAGAGTTTCTCGCGCGCCGCATCGGAATCCGCGCCGATCAGCTTCGCACGGCTGACCGCATGGGCGATCGTCGGGTCCATCGATACGACGGGATAGATGGCGGCGAGCGCATCGGGCCGCGCCGAAAGCGTGTCGGCGGTGTCGACTGGCGCATAGACCTTCGCGTCAAAGCGCGTGAGCAGGCTCGCCGCGACCTGCCCGCCGGCGGAAAAACCTCCGAAGGCAACGCGTGCCGGATCGATGCTGTCGATCTTCGCCCGGCTGCGCACCAGCCGCATCGCACGCTGCGCATCGGCGAGCGGGACGTCGGACCCGTTTGTCCAGCCGTCGCCGGGCAAGCGATAGAAGAGTACGTAAACGGTGATCCCGCGATCGCGCAGCCAGCGCGCCAGCTCATAGCCCTCCTTGTCGATCACGACATAGCGGTAGCCGCCCCCGGGGGCGAGGATCACCGCCGCGCCATTGGGCTTGGCCGGGCGGAAGATATCGAGCCGCGGGCGGGTGATGCCTTGCAGCATCCTGTCGCTGGCGTTCGGATCGTCGCTGCGCTGGACGACCTGTTCGACGAGCCCGGGCGGTGGCTGGATATGACCATCGGGCCAGAGTGGGATACTCGTGTCGGGCGCCACACCGGCAGGCCGCGTCCAGGCCGCCTGCGCTGCCGCGCTCGCGAACGGCAGCGCGAGGCTCGCGGTCAGCAGCGCGCGGCGGCCCAGCGCCATCCTATTGGGCCGCTTTGTTCGGATAGGCGATAATCAGCACCAGCGGTTCAGCGCCAGTCTGGCGGATGCCTACCCTTGCCCCGCTATACAGCCACGCCGCCATTCCCGCCTTCAGCTTTTGCGCGGTGCCGTCCGAATGGACGACGCCGGTCCCCGACAGCACATAATATATCTCGTCATGATCGATCGGGTGGACACCGATCGCCGCCCCGACGTGCAGCGCGCGCTTGCGGAATTCAAAGCTGCGCGGCGCCGGGATGTTGTCGCTGATCCGGTACGCGGTCGACATCCCGATCGCGCCGTGCGGCGGCGCCTCCTCGCGCACCGTCGCGGCCTCGTCGATCACGATCATCGCGGGGGCGTCGGCCCCGGCGAGGAGCAGCGCGGCGAGCCACATCGTCACTGCCCGGTCCGCGAAGCGCGGTCGCGTGGCGACAGGATTTCCTGCGGCATCGGCGCGGTCTGGCCGGGATAAAGCCCCGATCGCGGCTCCATCGTCGCCAGATCCCAGTCGGCCGCAACAAAGGGCGCGCGCACCGGCGGGGCGACCTTGGGATAGCCGCTCACTTCCTTCTCGTCGTCGATCACTTCGCCGCGCCCTTCGGCGACGAAAAACAGCACCCGAATTTCTTCGGCGTCGCGCGCCCACGGCCGCGCCCCCGCGCTCGCCAGCACCGATGTTTCGACATCGCGCACCGGCAGGATCTTATATCCCGTCAGCGGCGCGAGCGGCGCCTTGGCGCGGATCAGCTGCGCGCGCGTTTCGCCATAGCGACCGAATTCGGGCAGCGACTGGCCGTGACGATCGACCAGCAGATTGTCCTTGCCATAATAAGCGAGATCGCCGTCGCCGCCGAGCATCAGAAAGGGCAGGGCAGGGTCGGTATCATTGCCGCCGCGCATCACATTGCCGACCGCGGTGATCTCGCCAGTCACATAGGGTTGGCCGACCCATTCGAGGTTCATCAGGTTGTAATGCACCGCGCGGTGCTGGGGATTATAGATCAGGTTGTTGATCATCAGTGCCTGCGCGCCGCCCTTGATCAGCGGGTTGCGCTCGATATTATGCGCCCAGACGTTGCGATAAAAGACGATGCCGGTGGCATTGTCGTGGATCAGCGATCCCTTGCTATGCTCGCCCTTGGGATGGCTCGCATCGGCCAGACCCTCGGCGGCGAGGTTGTTCGAAAAGGTGATGTTGCGGCTGGTCCCGGCGCGCCATTCGGCGACGGTCTTGCCGGTGAACCGCGGGCCGGACGCGGACATATTTTCGTCGATCCCCCACATCAACGTGCAATGATCGACGATGACATTATGCGCGGCGACGGTCGAAAAAGTGTCCGCTTCCCACCCACTGCGCTTCGGCTGACCGTCGACCCCGGTATAGACGCGCAGATGGCGGATCACGACGTCGTGCGTCTTCACGTCGATGCCGGTGCGGATCAGCGTGATCCCCGGTCCGGGCGCCGTCTGACCGGCGATCGTCAGGAAAGGGTGGGTGACGCTGATCGTCGTGCGTCCCATGTCGATGACGCCGCCGACCTCGAACACGATGATGCGCGGCCCCGGCGTTTCGATCGCCGCCGTCAGCGATCCCGGACCATCGGGCGCGAGCGTCGTGACGCGCAGGATCTGGCCGCCGCGTCCACCGACCGTGTGCGCGGCGGGACCGACCGCACCGGGGAACGCCAGTGGCGCCGCATCGGCGGCCGAAGCCGGGCTCGCGGGCATCGCAAAAGCCAGCAGAAGCGCCGCCAGCCAAGGTTTTTTGGGCATCCCGTCTCTCCATTTCATTGGGGTATTGACACGGTCGTTCCAATCCCTCTATCTTCCTGACACCGGTTACCCCAATCGGTCAACGAGAAAATATTCCAAGGGAGAGGGGATTGGGCAGCCAGTCGCAACAGGCGACGGCGCCATCATCACTCTCAAAAAATTTCTGGCCAGGCGATCGCGCCGATTTGTCTGGTCTCGCAAAGTAACCGGTGTCATTTCTTGCTTCCGCAAGAGTTTCGGCCGATCAAGGGAGGATGATAATGGCTATTCATGCAACGCGGGGCCTTCGCGCTTTGACCCAACTGGCGTGCGGCGCTTCGCTTGCCGCGCTCGCAGTGTCACCGGCTTGGGCGCAGGACGCGGCGCCCGCTGCCGACGATGCGGTCGCGACCGAAGACGAGATCGTCGTCACCGGCTTCCGCGCCTCGCTCGACAAGGCGCTCGATGTGAAGCGCGAATCGGTCGCTGCCGTTGACGCGATCGTCGCCGAAGACATCGCCAAATTCCCCGACCAGAACCTCGCCGAATCGTTGCAGCGCATTCCCGGCATCACCATCCAGCGCGACGGCGGCGAAGGCCGCGGCATCACGGTGCGCGGCCTCGGCTCGCAATTCACCCGCGTCCGCGTCAATGGGCTCGAAACCGTCGCGACCTCGACCGACGGCGCTTCGGCGAACCGCGACCGCGCCTTCGACTTCAACGTCTTTGCCTCCGAACTGTTCAGCTCGATCGTCGTCCACAAGACCGCGTCGGCCGAACTCGACGAAGGCTCGCTGGGCGCGGTCGTCGACCTCAACACCGGCAACCCGCTGGCGGGCAAAAGTGGCTTCACCGCCGCGCTGTCGGCGCAGGCGAGCTATAATGATCTGTCCGAAAAGGCCGGTCCACGCGTGGCGGGTTTGCTCAGCTGGGTGAACGACGCCGGTACGCTCGGCTTTGCAGTGTCGGCCGCCTATTCGGACCAGAAGACGCTCGAGCTCGGCAACAACACGGTGCGCTGGGCGCAGGCGCGCTTCGATTCGGTCAATGGCGCCCCATGCTTTACCACCACCGCGACCAGCGGCATCGGGGTTGCCAATTCGGGCGGCGTTTATACCAACGGCCGCTCCGCCGCATGCGATTCGGTCGCGCTCGCCTTTCACCCGCGCATCCCGCGCTATGGCGAAATCGCGCACGACAAGAAGCGTCTCGGCGTTACCGGGTCGATCCAGTTCGCGCCGACCGACGCGACCAAGATTTCGCTCGACGGGCTCTATTCCAGCTTCAAGCATCAGCGCCGCGAGCGCTGGGGCGAAGTGCTGCTGCGCAGCAACGAACGCTCGATCAATGTCAGCGACTATGTGATCGACGGCGACAATAATCTGATCTCGGCGACGCTCGACGACGCCTGGGTGCGCACTGAACATTATCTGCGTCAGGCGAAGACCGAATTTTACCAGTTCGGCGGCAGCTGGGATCAGGATGTCAGCGACAATTTTCGCTTCACCCTGCTTGGCGGCCTGTCGAAATCGACCGCATCGATTCCGCTCGAAACCACGCTTGTTTTCGACGACCGCGATGCACAGGATTACCGTTACGACTATAGCGATATGGCGAACCCGGTGCTGACCTTTGGCACCAGTGTGACCGATCCCGCGAATTTCCAGCTCGCCGAAATCCGCGACCGCCCGTCGGAGGTCGAAAACAAGTTCCGCACCGCGCAGCTGCGCACCGAATGGGATGTCGCCGACGGCTTCACGGTCAAGGCGGGCGCGGTCTATCGCCGCTTCGACTTCGACAGCATCGCCTTCACCCGCGATACGGTGGTGTGCGGCAATGGCGGGGTCGATCGCGTCCTTGGCACCTTGACCTGTTCGCCGTCGTCGGCCTTCGGCCCGACCGCCGTCTATGGCTTCCCAGTCACCGCGTCACTCGCTGAGCTGTTCACGCTGGGCAAGGCGGGGCAGCCCGCGGGTACGACCACCGAATGGCTTGTCCCCAACCTCGAAGCGGGGACGAGCTTTACCGGCCTTTATAACCGCACCCCCGCGCTCGACGCCGGCAACAACCGCAGCGTGCGTGAAGAGGTCAAGGGCGGCTATTTTCAGTTCGATGCCAAGGGCGAGCTCGGTGGCCTGCGTTACGCGCTCAACGCCGGTGTCCGCTATGTCCACACCGACCAGACGTCGAGCGGGCTGAGCAGCGGCGCGGCGGTCACCGTCGAACGCAGCTATGAAGACTGGCTGCCGTCGATGAACCTCGCGCTGTTCCCGCATGACGACATCATCATCCGCGCCGCGGTCGCGGACGTGATGACGCGTCCGACGCTCGGCAACCTGACCCCGGGCGGGTCCGTCGACGGGTTCAATTACCGGATCAACTACGGCAACCCGTTCCTCGATCCGTTCCGTGCGACCTCTTATGATCTGGCATTCGAATGGTATTTTGCGCGACAATCGATCTTTTCGGTGGCCCTGTTCAAAAAGGATATCGCCAGCTTCCCGGTGTCGACGACGACCAGCGGCACCTTTGCCTCGACCGGCCTGCCGACGTCGATCATCCCGCCGAGCAGCCCCGCGGCGATCAACCCGGAGGGCCAGCTGTGGACGATCAACTCGATCGGCAATGGCGAGGGGGCCAGCCTGAAAGGCGTCGAAGTGTCGCTGCAGGCGCCGTTTACCTTCTTGCCGGGCTTCCTGTCGAACTTCGGCGGCATTGCCAACGCGACCTTCGTCGACTCCGACGCCGATTATTCGGTCGCGGGTCCGTCGATCGTCCCTGGCGGCGCCAATATCGGCGCGATCCGCAACGGCACGCTCTTCAACCTGTCGAAGCGCGCCTACAACGGCACGCTTTATTATGACGACGGCAAGTTCAGCGCCCGCGCCTCGATCAGCTACCGCAGCCGCTACGCCGACGCCAACAGCGGCACCGGCAACGTGTTCGAAGGCTATGGTTCGACGATCAACGTCGATGCATCGATGCGCTATGCGATCACCGACAATATCGAATTGTCGGTCGAGGGCATCAATCTGACCGACGAATATCGCTATCGCTTCACCGATATCGATGCCGACCGCAACTACGAGAACAATCATTTCGGCCGCACCTTCCTGTTCGGTGCGCGCGTCAAGATTTGACGCACAAAGGGTAGTCCCGGAAAGGCCCGGTCTTCGCTTGCGGGGGCCGGGCCTTTCTTTTTCAAGGAACGCAGAATGACCGATCGCCGCGATATGCTGAAACTCGCCGGGACCGGACTGGCCGGTGCGATGGTCGGCGGGCTGGGGCTGGCGGGAGCCGCGGCGGCGCAATCGAAACCGGTCGCCGCCGCACCAGCTTGGGCCAAGGGCTTCGACGGTCAGCGCAAGGCCGATCTGGGCGACGGGCGCTTCCTCAATCCGATCATGGCCGGCGACCACCCCGATCCCTCGATCCTGAAGGACGGCGCCGACTATTACATGACCTTCTCGACCTTCGACTCCTATCCGGGGCTGGTCATCTGGCATTCGCGCGATCTGGTGAACTGGCGACCGATCGGCCCCGCGCTCACCCGCAATATCGGATCGGTGTGGGCGCCCGAATTGTGCAAGCATGGCGGGCGCTATTTCCTCTACATCCCGACCAAGGGTCCGAACACGAGCTGGGTGATCTGGGCCGACAAGATCGAGGGGCCGTGGAGCGATCCGGTCGATCTGAACCTGCCCAACCATATCGACCCCGGCCACGCGGTCGGCGAAGACGGATCGCGTTGGCTGTTCCTGTCGGGCGGCGACCGCGTGCGGCTGTCGGGCGACGGCCTGTCGCGGATCGGCGAACCCGAGCATGTCTATGATCCGTGGCGTTATCCCGCCGACTGGGTCGTAGAAGGCTTTGCCCCCGAAGGCCCGAAGATTACGCGCCACGGGGATCATTACTACATGATCACCGCAGTCGGCGGCACCGCGGGGCCGCCCACCGGCCATATGGTCATCGCGGCGCGGTCGAAATCGATCCACGGTCCGTGGGAGAATTGCCCGGCCAACCCACTCGTCCGCACCACATCGGCGGCCGAAAAATGGTGGTCGCGCGGCCATGCGACGTTGGTCGAGGGACCGGCGGGCGACTGGTGGAGCGTTTATCACGGCTTCGAAAATGGCTATTGGACCTTGGGCCGTCAGGCGCTGCTCGATCCGGTCGAATGGACCGGCGATGGCTGGTTCCGGATGACCGGCGGCGACCTGTCGCAGCCGATCGCCAAGCCGAAGGGCGGCGTGGCGGGGCCGCATGGCATGGCGCTGTCGGACGATTTCGCGACGCTGGCGCTCGGCGCGAAATGGAATTTCTTCAAACCTGCGCCCGACGAGCGCAGCCGCGCGCGCGTCGAGGATGGCGCGCTGGTGCTGAAGGCGCGCGGCAAGGCGCCGGTCGATTCGTCACCCTTGCTGCTGATTGCCGGTGACCAAGCGTATCGCTTCGAATGCGATATCGAAATCGCCCCCGGCGGCACCGCGGGGCTGATCCTCTTTTACGACGACCGCCTCTATTGCGGGCTCGGCTTCGACGGCGCGCGTTTCGTCACCCACCAATATGGCATCGAGCGCGCCCGCCCCGCCAACCCGCATGGCAAACAGATGCGGATGCGCGTCACCAACGACCGCCATATCGTCACCTACGACACCAGCGGCGATGGCGGCAAAACCTGGACCCGGTTCGATCGCGGCATGGAAGTGTCGGGCTATCACCACAATGTCCGCGGCGGGTTCCTGATGCTGCGCCCCGGGCTTTACTCGGCAGGTGCGGGTGAGGCGCGCTTCCGCAACTTCACTTTCCGCGCGCTCGATTAGAGCGTTACGCCCGACTTCCAGATCGCGATGTCGCGTTCTTCGTTGACCTCGGCCTTGGTCAGTTCACCCGACGCGGTGGTGACGATCAGGTCGAGCAGCGCGTCTGATGCAATATCGAAACCGTCGTCGATCACCATCCCGGCATCGAAATCAATCCACCCCGCCTTACGCGCGGCCAGATCGCTGTTCGAGGCGATCTTCAGCGTCGGGGCCGGAAAGCCGAGCGGGGTACCGCGGCCGGTGGTGAACAGGATGATCGTCGCGCCCGCCGCGGTGAGCGCGGTCGACGATACCGCGTCGTTGCCGGGAGCCTCCAACAGCGTCAGTCCGGGCAGCGTCGCTTCGCCGCCATAAGGCTGGACGTCGACCAGCGGCACCTGCCCGCCCTTTTGCACCGCGCCGAGCGACTTTTCCTCCAGCGTGGTGATCCCGCCCGCGATATTGCCCGGCGAGGGGTTCTCGCTCACCGGCTCGCCGTTGCGGGTGAAATAGGCCTTGAAATCCTGCACGAGCTGCGCCGTCCGGTCGAAGACGTCCTGCGACACCGCGCGGTCCATCAGCAGTTGTTCGGCGCCGAAGATTTCGGGGATTTCGGTGAGGATCACCTTGCCGTCGTTCGCCGCCACCGCATCGGCCATCCGTCCGACCAGCGGGTTGGCGGTCAGCCCCGACAATCCGTCGGACCCGCCGCATTTGACCCCGAGGGTCAGCGCCGACAGCGGCGCGGCGGTGCGCGGGGTGTCCGCGCAGGCCGCGACCAGTTCGTCCACCAGTGACAGACACGCCGCCTCGTCATCCTCGACCGCTTGCGCCCACAGGGTGCGGATATGACCGCGGCGACCCTCGGGGATGGTGTCGAGCAACGCGGTGAGCTGGTTGCTCTCACAGCCCAGCCCGACAATCAACACGCCGCCTGCGTTGGGATGCTGCGCCAGAGCCGCGAGCAGCCCGCGCGTGTGGCCCAGATCGTCGCCGAGCTGCGAGCAGCCGAACGGATGCTTGAAGGCATGGATGCCGTCGATGCGCCCCGCATGGCGGACGCCCGCGATCCGCGCGACGCGTGCCGCCAGATTGCCGACGCAGCCCACCGTCGGCAGGATCCAGATTTCATTGCGGGTGCCGACGCGCCCGTCGGCGCGCGCATAGCCCATGAAACTGGGGGCGGACGACGCGGGCGGCGGGACGGCGAGGGGTGGCGCATAGACATAATCGTCGCTTCCGGTCAGAGCGGTCGCCAGATTGTGGCTATGGACATGCGCGCCCGCGGCAATGTCGGCGGTCGCGGTGCCGATCGGAAAGCCATATTTGATCACGCTGGCGCCGCGCGCGATCGGGGCCAGCGCCAGCTTGTGGCCGCGCGCGATCGGCTCAATAACGGTCAGGCGCTGCGAGCCGACGGCCACCGCATTGTTTGCAGTCAGGTCGTGCAGCGCGGTGGCAACGTTATCGGCCGCATGGATTTGGATCGCATCAGTCATCAGCCGTTTTTTTTTACCCTCGTTCGCGACGCCATCATCGCGGTATCTCGCGTGCCACCCGAATGTGGCTCGACCACCGCCAAAAGCCGTCATTTTCTTATCACCGCCCGCTATTCGCTTGCTTTTGACACCGGTGTCTCTTAGACGGTTTCGCGGAAGAGGGAAATCACAAAGATGCTGGCAACCCCTGAACAAGAAACGATCGCCCGCGCCTTTCTGGCCGCTCGCGCCGAAAAGACACCGCTTACCTTGTATCCCGGCGCGATGCCGCAGACGATGGCCGACGCCTATGCGATCCAGAGCGCGGCGATCGACTTCGACGGTCGGCGGATCGGCGGCTGGAAGGTCGGGCGGATTGCGCCGGACCTCGTCGAACGCTTTGGTGGCGAGCGCATCGCCGGGCCGATTTTTGCCGACGAGATCGCCGACGACGGCGCCGCGATGCCGGTCTATTCGGGTGGCTTTGCCGCCGCCGAAGCCGAAGTGCTGCTGTGCCTGGGCGAGGTCGGCGATCGCGACCATGATATCGAATCGGTCCGCGATTGCATTACGGAAGTCCGCACCGGCATCGAGATCGCCAGTTCACCCTTTCCCGATATCAACCAGCATGGCCCCGCGGTCACCGCGTCGGACTATGGCAACAACAAGGGGCTGGTGCTCGGGCCGCCGATTGCCGACTGGCGCGCCCGCGACCTGATCACCATGCCGGTCGAAATGACGATCGACGGCGTTCCGGTCGGCGCGGCGACGATGGCAACCATGCTCGACGGCCCGTTCGGATCGGCGCTGTTCCTGATCCGCATTCTGCGCGCGCGCGGCATCGCGATTGCGCCCGGCACCTGGGTATCGGCAGGCGCGATCACCGGGGTGCATGAAATTGCGGTGGGCCAACGCGCCGAAGCACTGTTCGACGGAAAAATCCGCGTCGGCTGCTCGATTACCGGCTACTAAAACCATAACGGGAGAGAATGATGGCACAGGCAATCGCGAACGGAGGTGCGGCGTTGCCGGTGCCGCGGGCGGGTCGTTACCGCTGGCTGATCATCGCGCTGCTCTTTGCCGCGACGACGGTCAACTACATCGACCGCACGATGCTGGGCCTGCTGGCTCCCGTCCTCGGTGACGAGCTGGGTTGGAGCGAGAATGACTATGGCAATATCGTCACCGCCTTTCAGGCCGCCTACGCACTAGGTTTCCTTCTCATGGGCTGGCTGATCGACCGCTTCGGTCCCAAGATCGGTTACAGCATCGCGATCACGATCTGGACGATCGGCCATGTCGCGCATGGTTTTGCGGGATCGGTCGTATCGTTCATGGCGGCGCGCGTCATCTTGGGGGTCGGCGAGGCGGGGCATTTCCCTTCGGTCGTCCGCGCCAGCAGCGAATGGTTCCCGCAAAAGGAACGCTCCTACGCGATCGGCTGGGTCAACAGCGCGACCACCATCGGGGTGATTCTGACCGCGCCGACAATCTGGCTGTTCATGGTCTGGATGGGTTTCGACTGGCGCCAGACCTTTATCTATTCGGGGCTGTTCGGGGTCGTCCTGTTGATCCTCTGGCTCTGGCTCTACAGCAATCCGCGCGAAAGCGGGAAGGTCAGCGAGGCCGAGCTGGCGTGGATCGAACATGATCCGCCCGAACAGGTCGAGCGGCTCGGATGGTCGAAAATTGTCACCAAGCGCGAAGCCTGGGCGTTTGCGATCGCCAAATTCCTGACCGACCCGGTGTGGTTCCTGATGCTGTTCTGGCTGCCCAAATATTTCGCCTCGACCTATGACGTCGACCTCAAGATCGTGCTGCTCCCGATGATCATCATGTATCTGCTGTCCGACGTCGGTAGCATCGTCGGCGGCTGGACCTCGTCGAAGCTGATCCAGAACGGCCACAGCGTCAATTTTGCGCGCAAGATCACGATGCTGGGGGCGGGATGCTGTGTCCTGCCGTTGCTGTTCGTAACAGGCCTTGAAAATATGTGGCTCGCGGTGGTGCTGATCGGCATCGCGCTCGCCGGGCATCAGGCCTTTTCGTCGACGATCCTGTCGATCCCGCCCGACATGTTCCCGAAACGCGCGGTCGGCTCGGTGATCGGGCTGGGCGGGTTCATGGGCGGTATCGGCGGCATGATCATGGCGAAATCGACCGGCCTGGTGCTCGATGCGACCGGCGGCAATTACACGCTGATCTTTGCCGCCTGCACGACGGTCTATTTCCTCGCGGTGCTCGCGGTGCATCTGCTCAGCCCGAAGCTGGCGCCGGTGCGGGTTGAAAGCGCGGCTGCGCCTGCATGAGCCGTCCGCTGATCCTGCATCCCGACCGGCTGTTCCCGTCCGATCCGGGGCAGCGCGCCATCGCGCGGCGGCTTTACAAGGACGTCGCGGACCTGCCGATCATCAGCCCGCACGGCCATACCGATCCGGCCTGGTTTGCGGGCAATGCGCCCTTCGGCAACGCGGCCGAGCTGCTGCTTCATCCCGATCATTATGTGTTCCGGATGCTCTATTCGCAGGGCGTCTCGCTCGACGCGCTCGGCATCCGCAACCCGGATGCCGACCCTCGGACAAGCTGGCGGCTGTTCGCGCAGAATTACCGTCTCTTCCGCGGCACCCCGTCGCGGATGTGGATGGACTGGGTGTTTGCTGAGGCGTTCGGGATCGATGTGCAGTTCGAGGCGGCGACGGCGGACCTCTATTACGACCGCATCACCGAAGCGCTGGCGACCGACGCCTTCCGCCCGCGCGCACTATTCGACCGCTTCGGGATCGAGGTGATCGCGACGACTGAAAGCCCGCTCGACACGCTCGATCATCACGCCGCGATCCGCGCCGCGAACGACAGCGGCGAATGGGGCGGGCGGGTCATCACCGCCTATCGCCCCGACCCCGTCGTCGATCCCGAGTTCGAGGGCTTTCGCGACAATCTCAAGCGCTTCTCCGATCTGTCGGGCGAGGATGCGTACAGCTACACGGGCTATCTTGCGGCCCACCGTAACCGCCGCGGCTTCTTTGCGGAGATGGGCGCGACATCGACCGATCATGGCCACCCGACCGCCGCGACCGCGGACCTGTCGAAGATCGAGGCCGAAGCCTTGTTCGCGCGCATCACGCGCGGTGAGGTGAGCGCCGCCGATGCCGAACGCTTCCGCGCCCATATGCTGACGGTGATGGCGGGGATGAGCCTCGACGACGGGCTGGTCATGCAGATCCATCCCGGCGCGTTCCGCAACCACAACCGCTGGCTGTTCGACCATTATGGCCGCGACAAGGGCGCCGACATCCCCACCAGCACCGACTATGTCCACGCGCTGCGCCCGCTGCTCGGTAAATATGGCAATGAGGCCGGGCTGACGATCATCCTCTTCACCCTCGACGAGACCAGCTATGCGCGCGAACTCGCGCCGCTCGCGGGTCATTATCCGGCGCTGAAGCTCGGCCCGGCCTGGTGGTTCCACGACAGCCCCGAAGGCATGCGCCGCTTCAGGAACCAGATGACCGAGACCGCGGGTTTCTATAACACCGTCGGTTTCAACGACGACACCCGCGCCTTCCTGTCGATCCCGGCGCGCCACGACGTCGCGCGCCGCGTCGACTGCGGCTTCCTCGCGCAGCTCGTCGCCGAGCACCGCATGGAAGAATGGGAGGCCGCCGAGCTGGCCGCCGACCTCAGCTACAATCTCGCCAAGGCGGCCTACAGACTGTGAGGCTTGGTCCCGATACGCCGCTCCCGGCGTCGGTGCAGGCGCCGGGCTACGACCGTTCCGCGCAGGCCGCCGGCATCGTCCATATCGGCATTGGCGCCTTCCACCGCGCGCATCAGGCGGTCTATACCGACGATGCGATGAACGCGGGCGACCGCGACTGGGGCATCATCGGCGTGTCGCTGCGCTCGGGCGACGTCGCGGCGCAGCTGAACCCGCAGGACGGGCTTTATACGGTCAGCACCCGCAGCGTCGCGGGAACCGATCTGCGTCTCATCGGCGCGGTGCAGCGGGTGCTGGTAGCGGCAGAAAATCCGCAAGCGGTGATCGATGCGATCGCCGCACCGACAACGCATATCGTCAGCTTCACGGTGACCGAAAAGGGCTATTTGCGCGGACCGGGCGGCGCGCTCGACTTGGCGGCCGCCCAGGAACCGTCCAGCCTCTATCGCTTCGTCGGCGCCGGTCTCGCCGCGCGCCACGCAGACGGATTGCCAGGCCTGACCCTGCTCAGCTGCGACAATCTGGCGGGCAATGGCGCGGTGCTGCAGGCGCTGATGCGGCAATATCTCGCCGCCGCGCACCCTGAAGTTGGGGACTGGTTCGACACCGAATGCCGCTGTCCCGCAACGATGATCGACCGTATCGTCCCAGCGACCACCGAAGCCGATCGTGCTGCGGTGGAAGCCCAACTTGGCGCGCGCGACGAGGGCGCGGTGGTGACCGAGGCGTTCAGCCAATGGGTGATCGAAGATGATTTCGCCGGCCCGCGCCCGCGCTGGGAAACGGTCGGGGCGCAGTTGGTCGCCGATGTCGCGCCCTATGAGACCGCCAAGCTGCGGATGCTCAACGGCGCCCATTCGGCGCTTGCCTATATCGGGCTGGGGAGAGGGCATGACTATGTCCATCAGGCGATTGCCGATCCCGCGATCCAACCAGTGATCGAGCGGCTGATGCGTCATGAGGCGGCGCCGACAATCGATGCCGCACCGGGGCAGGATTTACCCGCCTATGCCAGCGCCTTGCTCGACCGCTTCGCCAATCCCGCGCTCGATCACCGGCTGATCCAGATCGCGATGGACGGCAGCCAGAAGATACCCCAACGTTGGCTGGAAACGCTGGCGTGGCACCAACAGCGCGGCGCGCGGTGTCCGTCGCTCGAAGCGGCGGTGGCGGCATGGATCGCGTTTTTGCGAAGCGATCATCCAATAGACGACCCGCTGGTGGATCGTCTGCGCGACGCTGCGGCGATGCCCGACGCTTTAGCGCGGCTGTTCGGCGGGAGTGGACTGGTCGCGTCCGAATGGAGACCGGAAACCTCAACCTAGTTTCGTCATCCCGGCGAAGGCCGGGATCTCGCCGGTGCGTAACGCCGTGAGGTCGAGATCCCGGCCTTCGCCGGGATGACGAGGTGAGGGCTAACCCGGCAACAGCAACCCCCGACTTTCACGCACTTCGGCATCCAGCCAGTCGATAAACGCCCGGATCCGCGGCTGCGGGGCGACGTCGCGGTGGAGCGCGAGCCAGAAGCTGCGGCCGATGGCCTGTTCGGGCCTCACCCGCACCAGCGCCGGATCGGCCGTCGCTAGGAAACAGGGCAGCACACCGACCCCCGCGCCCCCCGCGATCATCCGCCGCTGCGCCAAAATGCTCGACGACCGGATCGTCGCGCGCAGCCCCGGCTCGATCTCGCCCAGATAGTCGAGTTCGGGCGCATAAAGGATGTCGGGCATGTAACCGATCACCGGAATGCCTGCGCGCGACAGCGGCAGGGCCGTTGCCGCATCCTGCCAGTCGCGGCGGTCGGCGGGGGCGTAGAGACCGAGACTGTAATCCGACAGCTTGCGCGTGATCAGCGGGCCTTTGCGGGGCCGCGCCAGCAGCACGGCCATATCGGCCTCGCGCCGCGACGGATTGAGAAAGCCCGAAGAGGCGACGAGATCGATTTCGAGGTCGGGGTGCGCGGCCGTGAACCGCGCCAGGCGCGGCGCGATGAAGCTGCCCCCGAATCCCTCCGAGACGCTGACCCGCAACTGTCCCGACAATCCCGCGCCGCTCTCGGCCATATGGATGCGCGCCGCCGCGGCGGCCATCGCCTCGGCATGCGGGACCAGCGCGCGGCCGGCTGCCGTCGGAATGAAACCGCTCGGCGCGCGTTCGAACAATGTCTGTTGCAACGCGCTTTCCAGTGCGCTCACCCTGCGGCTGACCGTCGTGGCGTCGAGGTGTAGCGCCTGCGCGGCGCGCGCGACCGTTCCCTGCCGGGCGACGGTCAGGAATATTTGCAGGTTATCCCAATCCATGACCTGCAAATATGCAGGTTATTGCTGCAAGTCTATCCCTTGCAAATGGCGCGCATATCGTCTGTTGCAACCGCAACCAGAAACGGGAGACTCGACCATGCGACAGATTGATCACCATATCGTCGGCGGAGCCGGCGGCAGCGCCCGCCAAGGCGACGTGTTCGACCCCAATAATGGCAGCGTGCAGGCGCAGGTCGCGCTCGGGGATGCCGCGCTGCTCGATCGTGTCGTCGCTGCGGCCAAGGCCGCACAGCCCGCCTGGGCCGCCACCAACCCGCAGCGCCGCGCGCGCGTGATGTTCGAATTCAAGCGCCTCGTCGAAGCCAATATGGACGCGCTCGCCCACATGCTGTCGAGCGAGCATGGCAAGGTGATCGCCGATTCAAAGGGCGACATTCAACGCGGGCTCGAAGTCATCGAATTCTGCTGCGGTATCCCGCATGTGCTCAAGGGCGAATATACGCAGGGCGCCGGTCCGGGCATCGACGTCTATTCGATGCGCCAGCCGATCGGTATCGGCGCGGGCATCACCCCATTCAATTTCCCCGCAATGATCCCGCTGTGGATGTCGGGCGTCGCGATCGCGACCGGCAATGCGTTCATCATCAAGCCGAGCGAGCGCGACCCGTCGGTCCCGGTGCGCCTCGCCGAACTCTTCATCGAAGCCGGGCTGCCCGAGGGCATCTGTCAGGTCGTCCATGGCGACAAGGAAATGGTCGACGCGATCCTCGACCATCCCGATATCGGCGCGGTCAGCTTCGTCGGCTCGTCGGACATCGCGCATTATGTCTATAATCGCGGCGTCGCCAACGGCAAACGGGTGCAGGCGATGGGCGGCGCGAAGAACCATGGCATCGTCATGCCCGATGCCGATCTCGATCAGGTCGTCAACGACCTGACCGGCGCGGCCTTTGGTTCGGCGGGCGAGCGCTGCATGGCGTTGCCCGTCGTCGTCCCCGTCGGCGAGGACACCGCCAATCGCCTCCGTGAGAAACTGATCCCCGCGATCGCGGCGCTGCGTGTCGGCGTGTCGACCGATGCCGAAGCGCATTACGGCCCCGTGGTGACGCAGGTGCACAAGGAAAAGGTCGAAGGCTGGATCCAGAAATGCGCCGATGAGGGCGCCGAACTGGTCGTCGATGGTCGCGGCTTCTCGCTGCAGGGCCATGAAAAGGGCTTCTTCATCGGCCCGACCCTGTTCGACCATGTCACGACCGACATGGAAAGCTACAAGGAAGAGATTTTCGGTCCCGTCCTCCAGATCGTCCGCGCCGCCAATTTCGAGGAAGCACTCGAACTGCCCAGCAAGCACCAGTACGGCAACGGCGTCGCGATCTTCACCCGGAACGGCCACGCCGCGCGCGAATTCGCGGCGCGCGTTAACGTCGGCATGGTCGGCATCAACGTGCCGATCCCGGTACCCGTCGCCTACCACAGCTTTGGCGGCTGGAAGCGTTCGGCGTTCGGCGACACCAACCAGCACGGCATGGAGGGGGTGAAATTCTGGACCAAGGTCAAGACGATCACCCAGCGCTGGCCCGACGGATCGCCCGACGGGGGCAATGCGTTCGTCATTCCGACGATGGGGTAATAGCTTGCTCCGGCGGCTACTCCTGCCTCTGCTGATCCTGTTGCTGCTGCCCGTTCAGGCGGCAGCGCAGAAGATGGTCGCGCTGTCGTTCGACGATACACCGCGCGGACGCGGCGCCTTCTTCACGCCCGACGAACGCACCCAGCGCATCATCGCCGAGCTGAAAAAGGCGAACTCCCCGCAGGCGGTTTTCTTTGTCAATCCCGCTGCAATCGGGAAGGGCGACGGGGTTGGCGGCGCGGAGCGCATCGCCGCCTATGTCGCCGCGGGCCACGTCATCGCCAACCACAGCAACACCCATCCGCGGCTCAGCACGACCGATACCGCTGCCTATCTGGCCGACATCGACGCGGCCGAGGTCTGGCTCAAGGGCCGCCCCGGCTATCGCCCCTGGTTCCGCTTTCCCTTTCTGGACGAGGGCGGCAAGGACAAGGCCAAGCGCGATGCGCTCCGTGCGGGTCTCGCCGAACGCGGCCTGCGCAACGGTTATGTCACCGCCGAATCGTCGGACTGGCACCTCGAAGCGCTGACGCGTGAGGCGGCGAAAGCGGGAAAGCCGATCGACCGCAACGCGCTCGGCGATCTGTATGTCACCTGGCATGTCGAGGCCGCCGATTTCGCCGACGCGATGATGCAGCGCGTCACTGGGCGCCAGCCGGTGCAGATGCTGCTGCTCCACGAAACCGATCTCGCGGCGCTCTATATCGGCGATCTGGTGCGCGCGCTTCGCAAGGCTGGCTGGATGGTCGTCAGCGCCGACGCCGCATACGCCGACCCCATCGGCACGGAAATGCCCGACACCCCCTCGGCGAACGGCACGCTGACCGAGGCGCTCGCATGGGCTGCGGGCGTGCCTGCGCCGCGCTGGTATCGCTACAACCAGACTGACCTTGCGACCGCGGTGTTTCGCGACAAGGTGCTCGGCGAAGGGGACAGCAAATGAAACCCGCGCCCCGCACCGGGCATTGCTCCTTTCGAAGGAGATTGCCGATGAGCCGCCCGATTCTTCCCGCCGCTTTGTTGCTGCTCGCCGCGTGCAGCGGTGGCGAGGACAAGTCACAGCCCGACGACACAGCAGCGACCGCTCAGTCGCAAGAAACCGAGCGCGCCACGCCCGCCGAGACGACAATCGATGCGGACATGCCCGAAGCCGCCGAAGAAGCGCCCGCGAACCCCGAACCCCCAACCGCCACCGACGGCCAAACGATTCCGGCCGCGATCCGCGGCCGCTGGGCGCTGAAATCCGCGGATTGCGCCGCGAAGAAAGGCACCGATCTGACCGCGCTGACCATTGATGCGACGAACCTGCGCTTTTACGAATCGCACGGCGAACTCGCGCGCGTCCGTGCCAGCGATACAGGCCGCATCGACGCCGACTATAAATTTAGCGGCGAAGGCGCGACATGGGATCGCCGGATGCAGCTCGACCTCGCCGACGGCGGCAAAACGCTCGTTCGCCGCGATCAGGGTGAGGGTGCCGCCGCCGGTCCGATGCGCTATACGCGCTGCACCTGATGCTTGAAGGGAGACTCATGATGGACATTCGCCTGCTCGCCATTGCCGCAGCGCTGCCGCTCGCCGCTTGTACCCAGGAGCGACCGCCCGAATCGACCCCGACCCCGCCCACCGAAGCGATGTGCAACGCCGATAGCGTGCAATCGCTCGTCGGCCAGACCGCAACCGGCGAAGTCGGCGCCCAGCTCATCAAGGGCAGCGGCGCGACGACGCTGCGCTGGGTTCCGCCGCGCACCGCGGTCACCATGGATTTCCGCCCCGACCGGCTGACCGTCTCCTATGACGACGCGCTCAAGATCGACCGGATCAGCTGTGGCTGATCGCACGCGTCGCAACCACAGCTCGGCATCGCCGTTCGAGCCGATCTATGGCTACAGCCGCGCGGTTCGGGTGGGGAACCGCATCGACGTCGCGGGCTGCGCGCCAATCGAGCCTGACGGCACCTCGACCCCCGGTGACGCGGGCGCGCAGGCGGCGCGTTGTATCGCGATCATCGGCGAAGCGCTCGAAGCGCTCGGCGGCAGCTTCGCCGATGTCGTGCGCACGCGCATGTATATCACCGACGCCGCCGACGCCGATCTTGTCGGGCTGGCGCACGGATCGGCATTCAAAAATATCCGTCCGGCATCGACGATGCTGGTTGTGCCGGCGCTGATCCGGCCCGAATGGAAAGTCGAAATCGAAGCCGAAGCCATCATCGAGAAATGACCATGACCGACCAGTTCCAGCTTACCGACGACCAGCTCGCGATCCAGGATATGGCGCGCAAATTCACCGCCGATCGCATCACGCCCTTCGCGGCCGAATGGGACGAGAAACATCATTATCCCGTCGACGTGTGGAAGGCGGCGGGCGAGCTGGGTTTCGGCGCCATTTACGTGGCGGAGGAATCGGGCGGCATCGGGCTTGGCCGGATGGAGGCGGCGCTGATCATGGAGGCGATGGCCTATGGCTGCCCGGCGACCAGCGCCTATATCTCGATTCACAATATGGCGACCTGGATGATCGACCGCTTCGGTGGGGCGGAGGTCAAGGCGCGCTTCCTGCCCGACCTCGTCAGCATGGACAAGATCGCCAGCTACTGTCTGACCGAACCCGGCTCGGGCTCCGACGCCGCGGCGCTCAAGGCGTCGGCCAAGCGCGACGGCGACCATTATGTGCTCAACGGCACCAAGCAGTTCATCTCGGGCGCGGGCTATAACGACATCTATGTCTGCATGGTTCGCACCAGCGAGGAAAAGTCGAAGGGGATCAGCTGCCTCGTCGTCGAAAAGGACACGCCGGGATTGAGCTTTGGCGCACCCGAAAAAAAGCTCGGCTGGAACGCCTCGCCGACCGCGCAGGTGATTTTCGAGGATTGCCGCGTGCCCGTCGAAAATCTGGTCGGGGCCGAGGGTGACGGCTTCCGCTTCGCCATGGCGGGGCTCGACGGCGGGCGCCTCAACATCGGCGCCTGCTCGCTCGGCGGCGCGCAGCGCTGCCTCGACGAAGCGGTCGCTTATACCAAGGACCGCCAGCAGTTCGGCCAGCCGATCGCCGATTTCCAGAACACCCAGTTCATGCTCGCCGACATGGCGACCGATCTCGAAGCCGCGCGCGCGCTGCTTTATATGGCAGCAGCGAAAGTCACCGCGAACGCCCCCGACAAATCGCGTTTCTCGGCGATGGCGAAACGGCTCGCGACCGATAACGGCAGCAAGATCGTCAACGACGCGCTGCAATTGTTCGGCGGCTATGGCTATTTGAAGGATTATCCGATCGAGCGGTTCTGGCGGGATCTCCGCGTCCATTCGATCCTCGAGGGCACCAACCAGGTGATGCGGATGATCATCGGCAGGGATTTGCTGCGCCAATGATTTTACCCCTCTCCCCGTCGGGAGAGGGTTGCGAAGACTTGCGAGCTTGCTCGCTAGTCGCAGCTGAATGAGGGGTGGTGTGCCATCGGAACGGCAGAACCCCTCATGCAACTCCGCCTAACCGCTTTTAGCGGTAAGGCTCCATATCCTTCTCCCAACGGGAGAAGATTTGAGAGGGTTTATGACCGAAGACGTTCTCATTTCGACAGACGGCCGCTCGGGCCGCCTGTCGCTCAACCGCCCCAAGGCGATCCACGCGCTCAACCTCGCGATGTGTCAGGCGATGATCGACGCGCTGCTGAAATGGCAGGGCGACGACGCGATCGAAGCGGTGATCATCGACCATAGCGAAGGCCGCGGCTTTTGCGCGGGTGGCGACATTCGCATGCTCGCGGAGAGCGGCGCGAAGGATGGCACCGAAGCACGCCAATTCTTCCACACCGAATATCGCCTCAACCATCTGCTCTTCGCTTACGCCAAGCCCATTGTCGCCTTCATGGACGGCATCACCATGGGCGGCGGGGTCGGGATTTCGCAGCCCGCGAAATATCGCGTCGCGACCGAGCATACCCGCTTTGCGATGCCCGAAACCGGAATCGGCCTGTTCCCCGATGTCGGCGGCGGCTGGTACCTGCCGCGGCTCGAAGGCCGCGTCGGGGTATTCCTCGCGCTCAGCGGGGCGCGGCTCGATGGGGCGGATTGCCTCGCGCTCGGCCTCGCGACGCACTATCTGCCGTCTGAAAAGCTCGACGAGGCCAAGGCGCGCATCGCGGCGCATCCCGACCGCATCGGCGGCATATTGGGCGAGCTGTCGGTGACCGCACCGCCCGCCGCGATCACGCATCAGATCGAGAAGATCAACCGCCTGTTCGCCAGCGACACCTATGAGGAGATCCTCGCCGCGCTCGAAGCAGACGGCGGCGAATGGGCGACCAAGGAACTCAGCGTCCTGCAAAGCAAATCGCCGCAGACGTGCAAGGTCGCGCTACGCCAGCTCAAGGAAGGCGGCGAGATGCACGACTTCGCCGCGCAGATGACCCAGGAATATGCAATCGGCAGCCGCGTCGTGCAGATGCACGATTTCCTCGAAGGCGTGCGCGCGCTGATCGTCGACAAGGACAACAGCCCGAAATGGGATCCGGCCAAACCCGAAGCGGTGACCGAGGACTGGATCGACGCGATCTTTGCGCCGCTGCCCGATGATGAGAGATGGACGCCACTCAGCTAACCGCCCACCCAACTTCGTCACCCCGGACTTGATCCGGGGTCCACGCGGTCATGGATACCGGATCAAGTCCGGCATGACGAATATCTGGAGATCATGAGAATGACCTACGAAACCCTCCTCGTCGAACAGCGCGGCGCCGTAACGCTCGTGACGCTCAACCGCCCGCAGGCGCTGAACGCGCTCAATTCACAGGTGCTGGGCGACCTGATCGCCGCCTTCGCGGCCTTCGAAGCCGACCCCGGCCAACGCTGCGCCGTGCTCACCGGCTCGGGCGACAAGGCGTTCGCAGCGGGCGCCGATATCAAGGAAATGGCCGACAAGCCCGCGTCCGATTTCTACCTCGAAGACTTCTTCTCCAAATGGACGAGCGATTTCGTGAAGAAGGTTCGCAAGCCGTGGATCGCCGCGGTCAACGGCTTCTCGCTCGGCGGCGGCTGTGAACTCGCGATGATGGCCGACTTCATCATCGCCAGCGACAAGGCGAAATTCGGCCAGCCCGAAATCAAGCTCGGCGTCGCGCCGGGCATGGGCGGTTCGCAGCGGCTGACGCGCGCGATCGGCAAGGCGAAGGCGATGGAAATGTGCCTGACCGGCCGGATGATGGACGCCGCCGAAGCCGAACGCTCGGGCCTCGTCGCACGCGTCGTGCCGCATGAGTCGCTGGTCGACGAAGCGGTGAAGACCGCGACCGTCATCGCCGCGATGCCGCCGATGGCCGCGATGGTCAATAAGGACATGGTCAACGCCGCGTTCGAAACCACGCTCGACCAGGGGCTGATCTACGAACGCCGCCTGTTCCAGATCCTCGCCGCGACCGAAGACAAGGCCGAAGGCATGGCGGCGTTCATCGAGAAACGCGAGGGCGTGTGGAAGGGTCGATAATCCTCAAAGGCGTTGGGTTGCTATTCGTCGGGCTGCTGTTCGTGTGGCTCGGCGTTCCCGGTTGGAAGCATCGCCGGGAAGAACGCGTAAACATTGCCGAAGCAGCGATTCTGAAGCTGGGCGATGCCGATCCACTGCCGCGCAACCGCTGGGACCGTGGCATGGCCTACGCACAACCGGTCCTGATGCTGATTTTCGGACCTGTCATGATCTTTCTTGGTCTTGTGATCTTATTCGTCTGATTGGAGTGAACATGAGAATCGCATTTATCGGACTCGGCAATATGGGCGGCGGCATGGCCGCGAACCTAGCGAAAGCAGGCCATGAGGTGCGCGCCTTCGACCTTAGTGAAGACGCGCTCGCGCGTGCGGTCGAGGCGGGCTGCGCGCGCGCTGCGTCGGCGGCCGAGGCCGTTACCGGCGCCGAAGCCGTCGTGACGATGCTCCCCGCGGGCAAGCATGTCGCCTCCGTCTATGAAGGCGACGTGTTCCCGAACGCTGCACCCGGAACCTTGCTCCTCGATTGCTCGACGATCGACGTCGCCACCGCGCGGTCGAACATCGAAGCCGCGACGGCCAACGGCCTTGTCGCGGTTGATGCGCCGGTGTCGGGCGGCATCGCAGCCGCTAATGCGGGAACGCTGACCTTCATGGTCGGCGGCACCGACGAAGGCTTTGCGCGCGCGCAGCCGATCCTGGCGCAGATGGGCAAGGCGGTGATCCATGCGGGTGATGCAGGCGCGGGGCAGGCGGCGAAGATCTGCAACAACATGCTCCTCGGTGCGTCGATGGTCGCGACGTGCGAGACGCTCGCGCTGGCGCTCAAGCTCGGGCTCGACCCGCAGAAATTCTTCGACATCGCCAGCGTGTCGTCGGGGCAATGCTGGTCGCTGACCAGCTACGCGCCGCTCCCCGGGGTCGGGCCGACCACCCCCGCCGACAATGATTACAAGGGCGGGTTCGCCGCGGCGCTGATGCTCAAGGATCTGCGGCTGGCGATGGAGGCCGCGGCGAGTGTTGAAGCCGACGTGCCGATGGGCGCAAAGGCGCGCGAGCTGTACGAGGCGTTTGTTGCCGCCGATCAGGATGGCCGCGACTTTTCGGCGATCATTCAGACGTTGCAGGGCTAAGCCGATCCTCCCCCAAGGGGGGAGGGGGACCACCCGCACGGTGGTGGAGGGGCACGTGCAGTCGAGTGCTCCGCATGAACGCCTGTACCCCTCCACCATCTTCGGTGGTCCCCCTCTCCGTACCGGGGAGGATTGGCTCAATAAAAATCCGCCGTCTCGCCGCCATCCTTGCGGTCGCCGCGATGCACTTGCGTCGGCGCCCGGCGGTCACCCGTCCGCACCTCAATCCGCCCGTCGACGCGCCGCACCTCGGCGGGCGCCAATATCCGCGCCCTTGCCACCGCAACCGCGCTCGCAGGCGGCGCCGCCACCGGAGCGGTGACCGGGACGCTGCCGGTGAGCAGCAACAGGGCGAGAAACGGCATGGCGATCATGCTCTGCCGTAACGGCAGGTGTGACCAGCGCTTTAACCCTGAATCGCAACTATTTGTGTCCACCTGCGGCGACGGCAGGCCAAAGCAAAGGCCGCCTGCCCCACGGTGGGACAGACGGCCTGCTGATTATAATCGAAAACGGGTTTAGAAGCCCGACTTCGCCTCGGCCTTTTCCTTCAGCAAAGGTGCGATCTCGAACCCGTGCTTTTCCAGCGCTGCGACGATCTTGTCGGTGCCTTCCAGCCCGGCCCAGAACATCGGGCCGCCGCGATAGACCGGCCAGCCATAGCCATAGATCCACACGACATCGATGTCGCTCGCACGCTGCGCCTTGCCTTCGGACAGGATCAGCGCGCCTTCGTTGACCATCGGATACAGGGTGCGTTCGATGATCTCCTGATCGGTGATCTCGCGCTTCTCGGTTCCGGTTTTGCCGCGAAACTCCTCGATCAGCTCGGCAACCCGCGCGCTTTCCGACGGCTGGCGCTTTTCGTCATAATCGTAGAAACCCGCCTGCTTCTTCTGGCCCCAGCGGCCCTCGGCGCACAGCGCGTCGCGGATGCTTTCGATGCGGTTGGGGTCGCGGTGCCAGCCGATGTCGACGCCCGCAAGGTCGCTCATCTGGAACGGCCCCATCGGCATGCCGAATTCGACATGCACCTTGTCGACCTGCGCAGGGGTCGCGCCTTCCATGAGCAGGTTCATCGCCTCGATCTGGCGCGGTTTGAGCATGCGGTTGCCGATAAAGCCGTCGCAGACGCCCGCGACCACGGCGACCTTGCCGATCTTCTTGCCGATCGCCATCGCTGTCGCCAGCGCGTCGGGCGCGGTCTTTTCGCCGCGCACGACTTCGAGCAGCTTCATGACGTTGGCGGGCGAGAAGAAGTGCATGCCGAGTACGTCGCCGGGGCGGTTCGTCGCGGTCGCGATCTCGTCGACATCCAGATAGCTGGTGTTCGACGCCAGGATCGCGCCGGGCTTGGCGATTTTGTCGAGCTTGCCGAAGATGTCCTTCTTGACGTCCATATTTTCATAGACGGCTTCGATGATCAGGTCGCAGTCGGCGAGATCGTCGAGGCTCAGCGTCGGGGTCAATATGCCCATCATCTGGTCGACCTGTTCGGGCTTGAAGCGGCCCTTGGCGGCCGACGCATCGTAATTTTTGCGGATCACTCCGACGCCGCGATCGAGCGCGTCCTGCTGCATTTCGACGATCGTGACGGGGATGCCCTTCTGGAGGAAGTTCATCGAAATCCCGCCGCCCATCGTGCCCGCGCCGATGACGCCGACCTTCTTGATGTCGCGCAGCTGGGTGTCCTTGGGCAGGCCGTCGATCTTTGCCGCTTGGCGCTCGGCAAAGAAGATGTGGCGCTGCGCCGCCGACTGGCTGCCGAACATCAGCTTCATGAACTGCTCGCGCTCGAAGGCGAGGCCTTCCTCGAACGGCAGCCGCGTCGCCGCCTCGACGCAGGCGAGGTTGGCGTAAGGTGCCTGGAACCCGCGCCAGCGCTTGCCATTCGCGGTCTTGAGCTGTTCGATCACCGCAACGTCGCCGAACACCGGGCGCTCGCGCGTCGGGCGCGGGCCGTCGGCGATCTTGGCGCGCGCAAAGGCAATCGCATCGGCGGCAAGGCTGTCCTCGCCCGCCAGCTCATCGACAAGGCCGAGTTCCTTGGCCTTCGCAGCAGGCAGCGGGTCGCCGGTCGAGGTCATCGTGGCCGCGGCCTCGACCCCGACGACGCGCGGCAGGCGTTGGGTGCCGCCCGCGCCGGGTAGCAGGCCGAGCTTCACTTCGGGAACGCCGAGCTTCGCCGACGGCACCGCGATGCGGTAATGGCAGACGAGCGCGGTCTCGAGCCCGCCGCCGAGCGCGGTGCCATGGATCGCCGCAACAACGGGCTTCGACGCCGCTTCGATGCTGTTGAGCACCGCGTTGAAATCGGGGCCGCGCGGCGGCTTGCCGAATTCGCTGATGTCGGCGCCCGCGATGAAGGTCGAACCGGCGCAGCGCAGCACGATCGCCTTGACGCTATCGTCGGCGAGTGCGGCGCCGAAATGATCCTCAAGCCCCTGACGGACGTGCCAGCTCAGCGCGTTGACCGGCGGGTTGTTGACGATGATGACGGCGACATCGCCATCCTTTTCCATCGTGACGGAAACGGGGGTTTCTTCGGACATTTCAGGCTCCTTAAAAGATTCCGTTCGCTTCGAGCGAAGTCGAGAAGCGTCTAGCGCTGCGCTTCGCGTGTCTCGACTGCGCTCGACACGAACGGTGGGTGGGTTGTTGAATCAATCATCGATCGCCGCGTGGACCAATGTCTTGACCTCGCGCCGCACGGGATAGGTGGAGGAGGGCATCAGCTGGGTCATGAACACCATGCAAATCTGCTCGACCGGATCGACGAAGAAGCCGGTCGAAAACATGCCGCCCCAATAATAGTCGCCGACCGACCCGGGGGTCATCGTCTGCGCCGGGCTTTCGTTCACCGCAAAGCCAAGCCCGAAACCGACCCCGGCATTTTCGGCCTCGGAAAAGATGCCGACGCTGTGCTGGACCAGGTCGCCGCCACCGACGAGGTGGTTCGCGGTCATCAGTTCCAGCGTCTTGCGGCTGATGATGCGCGTGCCATCGAGCGCGCCGCCGCCGAGCAGCATCAGGCAGAAGCGGTGATAGTCGGCGAGGGTCGAGACCAGCCCGCCGCCGCCCGAATGAAAGCTGCGATCCTTCGCCCAGCGGCTCTTGTCGCCGCTGTCGAAGAGTTTCATCTTCGCCTGCGGGTCGAACATATAGCAGTCGGTCAGGCGGTGCTGCTGATCGGCGGGGACCTTGAACCCGGTATCGACCATGGCGAGCGGGCCGAAGATGCGCTCTTGCAAAACTTGTGCAAACGGCTTGCCCTCGATCCGCTCGACCACCGCGCCGAGCACGTCGGTCGCCATCGAATAATTCCAGTGCGCGCCGGGGTCGAACTGCAGCGGGATTTTCGCCAGATCGGCGATAAAGCTGTCCATCGTATAATCGGCGTCGAAATCGTCGATCCGCGCCTTGCGGTACGCGGCATCGACCGGGGTGCGCTCCTGAAAGCCATAGGTCAGCCCCGACGTGTGGCGCAGCAGGTCGACCATGCGGATCGGCTGCGTCGGCGCCCGCGTCAGGAACGGCACATTGCCGCCGCCCGCGACGAAAACGCCGGTGTCCTTGAACTCGGGGCAGAACTTCACCAGCGGATCGCTCAGCGCAACCTTGCCTTCCTCGACCAGCATCATGAAGGCGATGCTGGTGATCGGCTTGGTCATGCTGGCGATGCGGAAGATCGCATCCTCTTTCAGCGCCGCGCCCGGCCGCCCGTCGCCGACGCACGACAGATGCGCAATCTCGCCGCGCCGCGACACCAGCGTCGCGGCGTGCGGCAGGCGGCCGGTACCGACATATTTGGCCTCGAGAAAGGCGGGAATGCGGTCGAGCCGCGCCGTGTCGAAACCGTGACCCATATCTATCCTATCAATGCGAAGTCTGGCCAAGCAGCTGGCGCGTCACCGGATGCGAACTGGTGAGCCCGCCGTCAACCGCGATCGCCTGCCCGTTGACATAACTCGCCTGATCGCTGGCGAGGAACAGCGCGACATTGGCGAGCTCCTCGGGTTGCGCCGCGCGCTTCAAGGGATTGAGCTGACCGAGCTTGTGGGTGACCTCCTTGGCCTTCGCATAATCGAAGGTCGGCTTGGTCATCCCCGTTTCGGTGAGCCCGGGGCAGATCGCGTTGACGCGCACGCCGCTGGTGGTCAGCTGCTGCGCCGCGGTCTTGGCGAGGTTGATGACCCCCGCCTTCGACGCCGAATACGCCCCCGGACCCGCGCCCGAATTCAATCCCGCGACGCTCGCGGTCAGCACGATTGCGCCGCCGCGGCCCTGATCGACCATCGCTTTCCCGGCATGCTTCACCATCAGCGCCGGGCCGATGAGATTGACGCGCAAAGTCTCGGCCCAGGCGATGGGATCGAAATCGAAAATGCCGCCCATGTCGCCGATAATCCCGGCGTTGGCGAAGGCGACGTCGAGCCCGCCATAGGTCTCCTTCGCGGTCGCAACGAGCTTCGCGACATCGGCTTCGACGCCTGCATCGATTTCCAGCGCCACGGCCTCGCCGCCGGCATCCTTCACCAGCTGCGCGGTTTCATGCACCGCCGCCGTCTTGTCGCCGAGCACCAGCCTGGCCCCTTCGGCGGCGAAGCGCAGCGCGCTTGCGCGGCCGATGCCCGAACCGGCACCCGTGATAATCGCAATCTTGCCGTCCAATGCGCCCATCATGCGCCTCCTGAAATCGTGGCGCCGCCATCGCATACGATGGTCTGGCCGGTGGTGAATGCCCCCGCGCGGCTGGCGAGGAAGACGGCGGCGCCGGCGATTTCCGGCGGTTCGCCGATCCGGCGCAGGCAGGCCATGGCGGTTGCGCGTTTCAACGTCTCGGGATTTTCCCACAGCGCGCGGGCCATGTCGGTACGGACCAGCCCGGGGGCGATACAGTTGACGCGGACCCCTTGCGCGCCGAATTCGACCGCAAAATTGCGCGCCACCTGCATGTCGGCGGCTTTCGAAATCCCGTAGGCGCCGATGACTGGCGACCCTTTCAGCCCGCCGACCGAACTGATGATGGTGATCGACCCTTCGCCGCGTTCGAGCATTTCGGGCGCGACCATCGTGATCAGCCAGTGGTTGGACAGGATATTATTGTCCATGATCTTGCGGAACTGGTCGTCGCTGATCCCCAGCCCGGGGCCATAATAGGGGTTCGACGCGGCGTTGCAGACCAGCGCGGTGATCTTGCCGAACGCGGCGCGCGTTTCGTTGACGAGGTTCTGGAGGTCGTCCTTCGACGAGATATTGGCGGCGACCGCAATCGCGGTGCCGTCGCCGAACTTCGCGTTGATCTCGGCCGCCGTGGCATCACAGGCGTCCTGCTTGCGGCTCGAGATCACGACCTTGGCGCCCTGCTCGGCCATCGCTTCTGCCGTGGCTTTGCCGATACCGCGCGACGATCCGGTGATCAGCGCAACTTGCTCCGTCATATCGAACAGGCTCATGCGCCGGCCTTCTTGGCAAAGTCCCACGCCCGTTCGGCCAAAGGACGGACGCGCTCGGACATATCCTTGGCATGCTGCGACGAGGCAGTGCCTTCGATCACGCGCTTCTTGATGCCCTGGATGATCCCGGCGAGGCGGAAGAAATTATAGGCGAAATACCAGTTCATGTCGGGCACGCCGGTGCGGTCGGTGGCGGCGCAGTACCGCTCGACCATTTCGTCCAATTCGGGAATGCCGAGCGCCTGCCGGTCAAGGTCCATGACCCCCGAGCGCCCGCCATTTTCGGTCACCCACGCCATCGCGACGTAAGTGAAATCGGCGAGCGGATCGCCGAGCGTCGACAACTCCCAGTCGAGGACGGCGAGCACTTCGGACCGATCCGTGGCAAAGATCATATTGTCGATGCGGTAATCGCCGTGGACGACGCTGGTGCGCGTCTGTTCGGGCAGGCTGGCGGGCAGGAACGTGATCAGCTGTTCCATCTCGTCCATCGTCTCGGTTTCGGCGAGGCGATATTGCTTGGTCCAGCGGTCGACCTGGCGCCCGAAATAATTGCCGGGCTTGCCATAATCGGACAGCCCGGCGGCCTCGACATCGACGGCGTGCAGCGCGGCGAGCGTGTCGATCATCGCTTCATAGGTGGCGCGGCGGTTCTCGGGGGTCGATCCCGGCATCGCACCGTCCCAGATCGTGTGGCCATCGACCATCGCCATGACGTAAAACCAGCTGCCGGTAACGCTGTCGTCGGTACACAGCCCATATTGGCGCGCGACGGGGAAGCCCATCTTGTGCAGCCCTGACTGGACTTTGTATTCGCGATCGACCGCATGGGCGGAGGGGAGCAGCGGGCCATAGGGCTTGCGGCGCAGGACAAAATTTCCCGACGGCGCGGAGATTTTATACGTCGGGTTGGACTGGCCGCCGGCAAATTTATGCTGGGTCAGCGGACCTTCGAAGCCCTCGACATGCGCTTCCATCCACGCGGTCAGCTTCGCTTCGTCGAGCACGTCGGCGCCCTCGGGCGCAACCGTACCGCTGAAGGCCTTTTGCGCGTCGAGCGTCATTGATCGAAAACGATCACCGACCGAGCGGCGTCGCCTTTCTTCATCTTGTCGAAGCCTTCGTTGATCCGATCGAGCGGGATCGTTTCGGCGACGATTGAGTCGAGATCGAGCAGGCCGCGGAGGTAGAAATCGACGAGGCGCGGGATGTCGACGGGGAAGCGGTTGCCGCCCATGATCGCGCCCTGCAACTTCTTGCCCGAGAGCAAGTCCATCGCCGACAGGCCAACCTTCTCCGACAGCGGCATCATGCCGAGGATCGTCGCGGTGCCGCCGCGGCGCAACGACGCGACGGCCAGCGCGGCCGAGGCCGGACGCCCGACGGCTTCGATCGCATGATCGACGCCGCCCTTGCTGATTTCCAGGATCTGCTTGGCGGCATCGCCGTCCATCGCATCGACGACATCGGTGGCGCCCAGCTTCATCGCCAGTGCGCGCTTTTCGGGCATCGGGTCGGCGGCAATGATCCGCCCCGCGCCCGCGATCTTCGCGGCGTTGATCGTCGCCAGCCCGACGCCGCCGCAACCGACGACGACGACGGTTTCACCCGGCGTCACCTTGCACGCGTTGAAGATCGTCCCCGCGCCGGTGGTCACCGCGCAGCCGATCACCGCGGCGCGGTCGAGCGGCATGTCGGGATCGATCGCGACGCACGCATGTTCGTGGACGAGCATCGTTTCCGCGAACGCCGACAGGTTGAGCATCTGGTTGACCAGGCTGCCATCGGGGCGCGTAATCCGCGGCGCCGACCCGGCGGCGCGGCGCGTATCGCCGCCCATGCACAGCGACATGCGCCCGCTGACGCAAAACTCGCAATGACCGCAGAAAGCCGAAAGACATGTCACGACCGCATCGCCGACCTTGACCGTGCGCACTTCGCTGCCGACCGCCTCGACGATGCCTGCGGCCTCATGGCCGGGGATCGCGGGCAGCGGGTGCGGATAGGCGCCGTCGATGAAATGCAGGTCCGAATGGCACAGCCCGCAGGCGGCGGTGCGGATGCGCACCTCGTGCGGGCCGCAATCGGCGATCTGCACCGTCTCGATCGACAGCGGCTGGCCGGGTTCGATCAGGATCGCGGCTTTGGTCATTCCCATCTCCATATTGCCCCCTCCCGCAAGCAGGACGGGGAAGCGTTTTAACGCGAAGCGCCGATATCACCCGACGAAAAGCCCGGTTCGCTCGCCGCGCTGTGCTTGGCGAATTCGATCCGCGCGATCGCGCGCTCATGGACCTCGTCGGGACCGTCGGCGAGGCGCAGCGTGCGCTGATGGGCATAGGCGTTGGCAAGCCCGAAATCTTCGGACACGCCCGCCGCGCCATGCGCCTGGATCGCATCGTCGATGATCTTCAGCGCCATGTTCGGCGCTTGCACCTTGATCATCGCGATCTCGGCGGCGGCGGCCTTGTTGCCGACCTTATCCATCATGTCGGCGGCCTTCAGGCACAGCAGCCGGGTCATTTCGATGTCGATGCGCGCGCGCGCCAGACGATGTTCCCAGATGCTGTATTCGGCGATCGTCTTGCCGAACGCGACGCGCGATTGCAGGCGCTTCGCCATCTTGGCGATCGCTTCCTCGGCGGTGCCAATCGTGCGCATGCAGTGATGGATGCGGCCCGGGCCGAGGCGGCCTTGCGCGATCTCGAACCCGCGGCCTTCGCCCAGCAGCATCGCTTCCTCGGCATTGACGCGGACGTCCTTCAGCTCGATTTCCATATGACCGTGCGGCGCATCGTCATAACCGAACACGGGCAGGTGGCGCAGGATGGTGACCCCCGGCGCGTCGAGCGGCATCAGCACCATCGACTGCTGCGCATGGCGTTTCGCCGCGAAGTCGGTCTTGCCCATCACGATGGCGATTTTGCAGCGCGGATCGCCCGCGCCCGATGACCACCATTTGGTGCCGTTGATGACATAATCGTCGCCGTCGCGTTCGATGCGGCATTCGACATTGGTCGCGTCGGATGACGCCACCGCGGGCTCGGTCATCAGGAACGCCGAACGGATTTCACCGTTCATCAGCGGCAGCAGATATTTCTCTTTCTGCGCGCGCGTCCCGTAGCGGTGGAACACTTCCATATTGCCGGTGTCGGGCGCCGAGCAGTTGAACACTTCGCTGGCGAACCCGATGCGCCCCATTTCCTCGGCGCACAGCGCATATTCCAGGTTGGTGAGGCCGGGGCCTTCGAATTCGATCGTTTCGTCGACATGATGATGCGCGGCTGACTTGGGCGGCATGAACAGGTTCCAGATGCCCGCGGCCTTCGCCTCGGCCTTCAGTTCCTCGACGACCGGAATGACCTTCCAGCGGTCGCCCGCCTTGTCCTGTTCCTTGTACGTCGCCGCCGCCGGGCGCACCTTGCGCTCGATGAATTCGCGCACCCGGTCGCGCCAATGAGTCTGCCGGTCGGTGAGATCGAAATCCATCTGAGCATCCTTTCCGTTTACGTTCGCGTAAGCCTTTGGACCGATTCGTCCCGCTTTGCCAACCCCTGCGGGCTGATTATTACCTCATTCCGTCGTCAACTGACATTTTCCGTTACGGATGCGTCGCTCTTGTCTCCAGCGGATAGCGCGACAGCGCCCAGGCGGTCGCCGCGCCGAGGATGATCGTCACCGCGACATAGGCCATCGCAAGCCGGGTGACGACCGCGGGATCGATCGTCGCGGGATTGGCCTGCGCCGGAAATCCGATCAGCACCAATATCTGCCCCGACACGAAAATTCCGATCCCGGTGACGCATTTCTGCATGAAGAAATGGCCGGCGAAAAAGACGCCTTCCTGCTGCTTGCCGCTGATCTGCTGATGCGCCGTGGTCACATCGGCCATCATCGACGCCGCCGAAATCATCACCGCGATGCCGGTCGCAGTCGACAGCGTGACGATCGGCAAATAGGTCAACATGGCCGTCGTTGTGCCGCTGGTCGGAAACAGTCCGGTGATATGCAGGATATAGGGCGTGACCGCGACGATCGTCGTTGCGATCGACAGGCGCACCGCGGCGCCGCGCTTGCCATATCGCTCGCCCAGTCGCCGCGCCAGCACCAGCGCTACCACCACGCCGACGAACAGCGAACAGGCATAGATCACCTGTTCCTGCCACCCGAATTTCCACACATAGGCGAGCAGATAGTTCGACAGGGCAAAGGTGACACCCTGATTGGCGAACGCAAAAAAGGCCGCGAGCAGCAGGATCAGGAAAGGCTTGAAGCGCAGACAGGCGACCATATCGCGCAGCGACGGCTGATGCATCGCTGCGTCGGTCGGTTTGGCAAAGCGCTTATGGGTGCCGATGGCCGAAATCAGCACCGACACCAGCATGATCAGCGCCCCGGTGACGGCATAGGCGCGAAAGCTTTCGGCGGTGGCGAAATCGGGATCGGCGAGCTGAAAAATGCCATAAGCCGCGGCGAGGATCACGAGTCCGCCGAACCAGCCAAAGAAATAACGCAGCCCGAGGATCGACGTGCGCTCGTGATAATCATAGGTCATTTCGGGCGCGAGCGCGATCGACGGCACTTCGTTCAGCGACAGGCTCATCCGCACCAGCGTCGCAAACACCAGCAGCCACAGCAGCTGGAATGTTTGGCTGCCTTCGGGCGGCATCCATAGCGCCAGCCAGCAGCCAAAGATCGGCAGCGCCGACACATAGAGCCACGGATGGCGACGCCCCCAGCGGCTGCGCGTCCGGTCGGACAAATGCCCGACCGCGGGATCGATCAGCGCGTCGAGGAACAGCGCCAGCAATAGCATCAGCCCGACCAGTCCTGCGTCGAGGCCGATGATCTGGTTGTAATAGAGCAGCAGGAAGACCGAAAAACCGTTGTCCTTGATGCCATAGGCGATCGCGCCCATCGCATAAAAGATACGCGTGCGCAGCGGCACGCCGGACCCGGCGCTGCCGTCCGCAGGAATCGCCGCGGTCGCCGCCGCTATGGTCACGCCGTCACTCCTGCCTTGGCGGCCTCCTCCATTGCCACGAGTGCGTCGAACATCCCCGGCGATTCGGGATCCCACGCGTGGCGCTGGCCGATCGTCAGGCCGCCATCGACCAGCAAATGGGTGCCGGTCATGAACGATGATTCGTCGCTGGCCAGAAACGCCACCGCATTGGCGATGTCGTCGGGCTGGCCGCCGCGCGCCACCGGCTGCGCCTGCGCGCTCATCCCGGCGATCACGGCATTGGCCTGTTCCTTCATCGCGTCGGGAACCTCGAGCGACGCGGTGAAGATATTGGTGTTGATGAAACCCGGACAGATCGCGTTGACGCGGATGCCATAGCGGGCAAGGTCGGTCGCCGCGACCTTCGACAGATGGAGCACCCCGACCTTGGCCACGGCATAGGCGGTCGGCGAATAGCCCGCGCCCAGCGCCGCGACGCTCGCGGTGTTGATGATCGACGCGCCCTTGCGCCCCTTCATATGCGGCGCCGCATAGCGGATCCCCATCGCGACCGATTTCAGCACCAGGTCCATCGTCCGGTCCCAGCCCTCGGGGGTGATCTCGTCGATCGGCGCGCGGTCACCGCCCGCCGCGGCGTTGTTGAACACGATGTCGATGCCGCCGCCCTTCGCCGCGGCGGTGTCCATCAGCGCTTCGATGTCGGACGGCTTCGTCACGTCACAGCGGACAAAATCGATCTTGCCGTTCGATTGCTCGGCCAGCATCCGGCCGCCCGCTTCGTCGATGTCGGCGGCAAAGACGTGAGCGCCTTCGCTGGCCAGTTTCAAGACCGTGGCTTTGCCGATTCCCGATGCGGCACCGGTGACGACGGCAATCTTGCCTGCGAATCGCATGATCCATTCTCCCGTTTTCTTTTGCCACTTAGCTTAGGCGCGCAACGGGGCGCGTCAACGGCGGCCTGACGGACGCTACGGCGCCGTAACGGCAGGTCGGGCCGCCCAAGTTGACGCTTGCGTAAAGCGGGCGACTGCTCCTAGATTTGGCACAGGAAGAGGAGCCTGAAACATGAGCGATCTGGACGCTTTTCGCGCCGAAGTGCGCGGCTGGCTGGAGGCGAACTGCCCCGCCGAAATGCGCGAACCCATCCGCGAAGAAGGCGACGTCTGCTGGGGCGGACGCAATTGGGTGTTCAAGAATGACGCCCAGAAAGAGTGGCTCGAAGCCTGTGCCAGCAAGGGCTACACCGTCCCCGACTGGCCTAAAGCCTATGGCGGCGCCGGGCTGACCCCCGAACAGACCAAGATCTTCAAACAGGAAATGAAGCGCATCCACGCGCGTTCGCCGCTCGACAGCTTCGGCATCTGGATGCTCGGCCCCGCGCTGCTGCAATTCGGCACCGAGGAGCAGAAGGTCGAATATCTCAACCCGATCGCGCGCGGCGAAATCCGCTGGTGCCAGGGCTATTCCGAACCCGGATCGGGCAGCGACCTCGTTTCGCTCCAGACGTTCGGCGAAGACAAGGGCGACCATTGGGTCGTCAACGGATCAAAGATCTGGACGAGCTATGCCGATCAGGCCGACTGGATTTTCTGCCTTGTCCGCACCGACAAGGCGAACAAATATCAGGGCATCACCTTCATGCTCTTCGACATGGCGAGCAAGGGGGTCACCACCAAACCGATCCTGCTGATCAGCGGCAACTCGCCCTTCTGCGAAACCTTCTTCGATGATGTCGAGGTGCCCAAGACGCAGTTCATCGGTGAGATCAACCGCGGCTGGGATGTCGCCAAATATCTGCTCGGCCACGAACGCGAGATGATCTCGGGCGGCGGCGCGGGCGGCGACATGGTCAGCATCGGCGGCGCCTTTGCCAAGGCGTTCGGCAAGAATGCCGCGGGCGAACTCGACGACCCGATCCTGCGCGCCGAAATGGCGGCGTTCGACGTCGACGTCTTTGCGTACCGCGCGATGGGCGAGCGTTTCATGGATATGTGGAAGACCGGCCGCGCGCATCCGGCCAGCTCGAACATGATGAAATATGTCGGCACCGAGCTCAACAAGCGCCGCCACGAACTCGTCATGTCGGGCGGCGGCAGCGAAGCGCTCGAATGGGACAGCGAAGAGACCAAGGGCGGCGCCCGCGCGCGCGGCTGGCTGCGCACCAAAGCCAATTCGATCGAAGGCGGCACGAGCGAAGTCATGCTCAACGTCATCGCCAAGCGTATCCTCGATCTGCCCGGAGCCTGACCCATGCCTTTGTATCACAATGACGACCAGGCGATGCTCAAGGACAGCGTCGCGCCCTTCGTCGCCGAACAGGCGCCGGTGTCGCACCTGCGCCAGCTGCGCGACTCTGCTGACGCCACCGGCTTCTCGCGCGACCTGTGGGCGCAGTTCACCGAAATGGGCCTGCCCGGGATGCTCGTCCCCGAGGCGCATGGCGGACTCGGCATGGGGCATATGGAGGCGGGCATCGTGCTCGAGGAAATCGGCCGCAACCTGACCCCGTCGCCCTTCCTGTCGACCAGCGTCGGCGCGGTCGCCGCGCTTGCCAAGGCGGGCGGCACGCAGGCGGGCCGCTGGCTCCCCGCGATCGCGTCGGGCGAGGCGATCATCGCGCTCGCGATCGACGAAGGCGCGAAGCACCGCCCCGACCGCATCGCGACCACCGCAACGCGCGCGGGCAACGGCTTCCGTTTGGACGGCAAGAAAAGCTTCGTGCTCCACGGCCATGTCGCCGACATGAGCATCGTCGCGGCCAAGACCGACGGCGGCATCACCCTGTTCGCGGTGCCGAAGGATGCGAAGGGCGTCACCGCCGATCCGCGCCGCCTCGTCGACTCGAGCCTCGCCAGCCATGTCACTCTCGACAGCGTCGAGGTCGATGCCGACGCGGTGATCGGTGAAGTCGATGCGGGCGGAGAGATCCTCGACGCACTGCTCGCCGCCACCCGCACCGGTGCCGCCGCCGAAATGGTCGGCGTGGGCCAAGGCGCGATGGACATGACCGTCACCTACCTCAAGGAACGCAAGCAGTTCGGCAAACTGATCGGCGAATTCCAGGGCCTCCAGCACCGCGCCGCGCATCTCTATGGCGAAATGGAAGTCGCGCGCGCCACCGTGATGAAAGCGCAGCAACTGCTCGATGAGGGCAATGAGGGCGCCAAACTGATGGTTTCGGTCGCCAAAGCGAAGGCCGGCCGCGCTGCCAACCTCGCGGTGCGCGAAGGCGTCCAGATGCACGGCGGCATCGGCATGACCGACGAATATGACATCGGCCTCTACATGAAACGCGACCGCGCGCTCGCCGAATATATGGGCGACGTGCATTACCACATCGACCAGGTCGCCCGGATGAACGGGTACTAAGACCGCGAGGCCAATAAATAGGGACAGTCCCCATTTTTCAGTGGCCCCGTGTGAAACCGAAACCAACAGTGAGCGAAAAATAGGGACTGTCCCTATTTATTGGCAGGGAGCCCACGCCCATGAACCTTCAAGACATGTTCGGCCTCGACGGCCGCATCGCCCTCGTCACCGGCGGCTCGCGCGGCATCGGCAAGATGATCGTCGAGGGCTATCTCGCCGCGGGTTGCGCCCGCGTGTATATCTCGGCGCGCAAGACCGCGCAGATCGAGGAAGCCATCGCCGATTTCGAAACCCGCTATCCGGGCAAGGTTATCGGCCTGCCGGTCGATCTCGCGACCGTCGAAGGCTGCCGCGCGCTGGCCAAGGAACTCGAAGCGCGCGAAGAACGCCTCGACATCCTCGTCAACAATGCCGGCGCGGCGTGGGGCGAACCGTTCGAAGGCTTCCCCGAAGCGGGCTGGGACAAGGTGATGGACATCAACGTCAAATCGCCCTTTTTCCTCACGCAAGCGCTGCACGGCCTGCTTAAGGCTGCGGGGACGCACGAACGCCCGGCCAAGGTCATCAACATCGGTTCGATCGACGGCCAGCGTCTGAACCCGTGGGAAACCTACAGCTATCATGCGTCGAAGGCGGCGATCCTCTATCTCACCAAGCGCCTCGCCGCGCGGCTGGTTACCGATCATATCCTCGTCACCGCGATCGCGCCGGGCGCCTTCCAGTCGGACATGAACAAAGCCGCGCGCGATCACGGCGACGCGGTCGCGAAGAGCATCCCCGTCAAGCGCATCGGCGTGCCCGAGGACATGGCAGGCGCCGCGATCTTCCTCGCGTCGAAAGCGGGCGACTATGTCGTCGGCGACACGGTCACCGTTGACGGCGGGCTGGTGCACGGCGACCTGCGGACGAGCATCGACGCCTAACGCTCCTTCTCTCTCATCGTCACCCTCGAACGAGACACGTGGCTCGTTCGACTTGATCCGGGGTTCCGCTATTCGAGGTCGCAAAGCGGGATGCCGGATCAGGTCCGGCATGACGATACAGGGAAATTGACTCTCTTTCTCCTTGGTGTATTATTTATATAACTCACCAAGGAGAATCCCCATGCGCCTCGCGTTCCTGATCCCCCCGATGATGCTCCTCGCCGCCTGCGGGTCGAACGAGAAGGCAGCCGATAGCAACGGTGTTTCGGTCAACGCGGACGGCAAGGTCCAGATCACCGCCGACAAGGATGGCGGAAAGATCGAGATCAGCGGCGACGGGGTCAATATCGATCTCGACATCCCCGACCTTGGCGACATGGCTATCAACACCGATTTCGACATCGACGGGGTCAAACTCTATCCCGGCAGCAAGATCGACAAGATGGACATCGACGCCAGCGACAAGAATGGCGCCGACACCGCGACGGTGAAATTCGGCTTCACCTCGCCCGCCGCACCCAAGGTCGCCGCCGACTGGATGGGCGACGAATTTGCGAAAAAGGGCATCAAGATCACCCGCACCGGCGACACGCTGGCGGGCAAGGACAAGGACGGCGCCGATTTCCGGATCAATTTCGCCCCCGACGGCGCGACCGCCAAGGGCGAGGTGGTGATTACGAAGAGCTGAGGGTCGGCCCAACACCCACCTCCGTTGGTGTCGAGCGGACGCGAGTCCCCCCGGCGCGGGGGTGGGGGGTGGGGACATAG